>Ga0180219_1000114_pt1 | contig 95285 bp, 80 predicted proteins | sample eDN3rd30CBELigMG_FD_151338 | JGI IMG/M metagenome (GOLD analysis project Ga0180219, IMG submission 151338) | Enriched Miracle-Growth compost microbial communities from Emeryville, California, USA - eDNA 3rd pass 30_C BE-Lig MG (version 2)... ...
CGGGCGTCGCGGTGCCGGACGGCACGTCCAACGGCACCATCGTCATGAACGGCTCCCGCTCGGTGGGCTGGGCCCTCGCCATGCGCGACGGCCGGCCGGTGTTCGTGCACAAGGCTTCCGATGCGCCGGAAGACCTCGTCCGCATCGAGGGGCGCGCGCCGCTGGCGCCCGGCCGCCACGAGATCGAACTGACGGTGACGAAGGATGGCGAAGGACCGGGCGGCCGGGCCGTGCTGAGCGTCGACAGCGTCGCAGCCGGTGAGGTCGCCATCCCGCATATCGTGCCGGTGCTCATCCCGGACAACGCCTCGATCGGCTGGAGCTTCGATGAGATAGCGCCGGACATCGCACCGTCGCGCCACTTTGAGGGCTCCATAGACACGCTGGCACTCGACCTGCTCGACGATGCCCGCTAGTCAAGGCTATGACCAGCATCGACATGATCGAGCTTCCCGGTGGCCGGTTCCGGATGGGATCGGCGCATCATTATCCCGAGGAAGGCCCTGAGCGCGAGGTTCATGTCGATGCGTTCGCCATCGACGTGACGCCGGTCACCAATCGCGCCTTCGCGGCCTTCGTCGACGCGACGGGCCATGTCACCCAGGCGGAGATCGCACCTGATCCGGCCCTCTATCCCGGCGCCGATCCCGCCATGCTGCGCGCGGGCTCATCGCTGTTCGTCAAGCCTGCCCACCCCATGCCGCCCACCAATCCCATGGCCTGGTGGCACTTCTCCTTCGGGACCGACTGGCGCCATCCATGGGGACCGCAAAGCAGCATCGGAGGGCTGGAGGACCACCCCGTCGTCCACATCGCCTATGCCGATGCGCAGGCCTATGCCGCATGGGCGGGCAAGCGCCTGCCGACCGAGGCGGAGTGGGAGTTCGCCGCGCGGGGCGGGCTGGATGGGAATGCCTATGCCTGGGGCGACGAACTCGCCCCCGAAGGCCGGATGCTCGCCAATTACTGGCAGGGCGACTTTCCGCATCACAACAGCCTGGACGACGGCCATGAGCGCACCTCCCCGGTGCGCAGCTATCCGCCCAATGGCCATGGCCTCTACGACATGATCGGCAATGTCTGGGAATGGACATCCGACTGGTATCAGGATCGCCATCCGATGCCGGCGGACAAACCCTGCTGCGTGCCGCGCAATCCGCGCGGCGGCACCGAGGACGCCAGCCGGGACCCCGGCGACCCGGGCTTCATGTTCGGCCGCAAGGTTCTCAAGGGCGGCTCCCACCTGTGCGCCGAGAATTACTGCCAGCGCTATCGCCCGGCCGCCCGATATCCCCAGACCATCGATACCTCCACGTCCCACATCGGTTTTCGATGCGTCAAGGATGTGAAACGGTAGAGCAGGCAAGCTTCACGGTATCGCCCATGCCGGCCTGCGACACAGGCGGCCTCCATGATTGCAAAGATCAGATCGCCATCAACGACGCGCTGATTGCCTCAAGCGTCTCGCTTTCGCGAAGATAGTAACAGCAGCGCCAACAGGGGACGGCAGCGTGGCCGACCTCCATCAAGCGCCCCTCCGCCACATCGGCGCTTGCATCCTCTTCAAAGAGTATCGCCTGGCCCTGCCCTGCGCGGCACATGGACCGGATCGTGAAATAGCCCGGCACGTTGACGATCCGGTCGACAGCCGGACGAACCATGTCACGCAATGCGCCGATGAACGGCTGCTGATCCTCGATGCTCGTCGTCGGCAGGATGAGCGGATCGAGACTCTGCCGATCCTGTGCCGAAACGGCCGCATAAAGCTTCATCGGCGTGGGCCGGCAAAGCCGCGCGGCCGGATCGGCGGTTTGCCGGAGTTGGGATATGATGACGAGATCCAGATCGCCACGTTCGAGAAGACGCAATGCTTCCGGCGGGCTGTCGCACATCCGCACGGAGATATTGAGCGCGGGATGATCGGCGGCATAGGCAGAGACCGCGTCTCTCAATCTGCTATAAATATATTCGCCCATGCCCAGCGTGACCTTTTCGACGCGGGTGCGGCTTTCGCTGATCTTGCGCTTGAGTTCGGCGAGATGCCGCAGAATGATCGGCAGTTCGGATCGCAAGATCTCGCCTGACGGAAGCAACCCGCAGCGCCGCCCCCTTTCCCGCTCGAACAACGGTCCCGTGATCGCTTCCAGGCCCTTGATCGACTTGCTGATGCTGGCCTGCGAGACGTTCAACGCTTCGGCGGCCGCGCTGAAACTTCCATGTTCCGCGACCGCCGTGAAAGCACGCAATTGTACCGCGGTGATCTCAAAATAGGCGAGCGGATCAGCGGACATAGGGTCTCCAACGCGTGGCTCACCCCATAGCCACAACCAAAAGGCTATAGCCTCATAGCCGAGATGTCACTTGCTATCAAACAGCGCTTCCCCTGAATATTGTAGTAATAAATTGCCTAACAAAATCGGGAGAGAAAATGCTGAAAGCGTCTTTTCGTCTTGCTTGCGCATGTCTGCTCACGACGTCCCTCACCGGCACCGCGCTCAGCCAGCCGGCCGCGCCGCAAGCGCCGGCCCGCTGGTCTCATTTCCCCGCGCGCCCCCAGCCGCCCGCCAACGCACCCAACATCCTGCTCATCATGACCGACGATGTGGGCTTCGGCGCATCGTCAGGCTTCGGCGGGCTCATCGACACGCCGACCTTCGATGCGCTCGGCGCGCAAGGCGTGCGCTTCAACCGATTCCACACCACATCGATGTGCTCGCCCACGCGCGCCGCGCTGCTCACCGGACGCAATCATCATGCCGTGGACAGCGGCGCCATCGCGAATCTGGCGCGCGATCTGCCGGGCTACACCTCCGCCATCCCCGACAGTGCGGCGACGATCGCCGACGTGCTGCGCGCCAACGGCTATGTGACGGCTTTCCTGGGCAAGAATCACAATACGCCGGAGTGGGAGAGCGGCGCCATGGGACCGTTCGACCGCTGGCCGACGGGCCTGGGTTTCGATTATTTCTATGGCTTCAATGCGGCCTGGGCGGACCAGTTCGCGCCGGAGCTGGTGGAGAACACCACTCAAGTCGAGCCGCCGCGCGATCCCGATTATATTCTCGACAAGGATCTTGCCGATCACGCCATCCAGTGGCTGCATGCGCGGGAGCAAGCGACCTCAAACAACCCGTTCTTCCTCTATGTCGCAACCGGATCGCCGCATACGCCGCATCAGGCGCCGGCCGCCTGGATCGAGCGGTATCGCGGCCGCTTCGACATGGGCTGGGACGAAGCCAGGCGCCGCATCTTCGCGCGCCAGAAGGCGCTCGGCGTCATTCCGGCCAATGCCGTCCTGACGCCACGGCCGGCGGGATTGCCCGCCTGGGCTTCGCTCGGTGCCGAAGACAAGCGTGTCGCCGCGCGGATGATGGAAATCTACGCGGCCCAGCTTTCCTATGCCGACGCGCAAATCGGCAGGATCATCGAGGACTTGCGGCGCACCGGCCAGCTGGACAACACGCTCGTCATCTTCATTCAGGGCGACAATGGCGCCGACATGGCCAGCCTGAACGGCGAGGCCAACGAGTTCGGCGCCTTCTTCGGCGAAGAGCCCGGCTATCATGAGCTGGCCGCCAAGCTCGACATTCTGGGCTCCGCCCGCAGCTTCGGCGGCTATCCGGCCGGCTGGGCCTGGGCAACGAACACGCCTTTCCCCTGGGGCAAGGCCATGGCCGGCCATCTGGGCGGCATCCGGTCCGCGATGGTGATGACCTGGCCCAGGGGCATCAGCCGGCATGGCGCCCTCGACAGCCGGTTCGCGCATGTGGTCGATATCGCGCCGACCATCTATGCTGCGGCGGGGATCGAGCCGCCGGCTATCTTCGAGGGCATCGCGCAGCAGCCGCTGGATGGACAGAGCCTCGCAGGCGAATTCACGCAGCAAGGCCCGGAGCCGGCGCGCCGGCAATATTTCGAGATGCTCGGCAATCTCGGTTTCTACGAAGATGGCTGGTTCATCGGAACGCGCATGCAGCGCCCGCCCTGGGACCGGACGTCGCGGCCGACGCCCATCCCCTCTTCGGTGAGCGATTTCCCCTGGGCGCTCTACAATCTCGCCGAGGATTATTCCCAATCGCGCGATCTGGCCCGCAGCAACCCCGGTAAGCTGCGGTCCATGGTCGCCGATTTCGCCGCCGAGACCGAGCATAATCATGTGTTCCCCGTTCAGAACGACGTGATGACCTTGCTACGGCCAGGCATCCGCCCCGAGGCGTTGAGCCCGCGCGCATCCTATAGTTTCCAGCGCGAATACAGCCGCTATCTCGCGGCGGATATTCCCGGCCTGCGCGGCCGCTGGCGGATGACCGCCGACATCGACACGCACTCGGCGTCGGATAGCGGCCCCGTCTTCGTCCAGGGCGGCCGCTTCAGCGGCTGGGGCCTGCTCCTCCGGAACGGCCGCCCGCGCCTCGTGTCCCGCCCCAGCTTCGACACGGCGAAATTCACGGATATCACGGCTTCCGTTCCGCTTCAGCCCGGGCGGCACGCATTGACGATCGATATCGTCCCCGATCCGGCCGCCGGCCCGAACGCCGCTCGTGCGACCATTTCGGTCGATGGACATGTCGCGGCCGAAGGTCCGGTTCCGCACAGCGGCATCCTGGCCAATCCCGCCTATCTTGGCCGGTTCGGCCTTACGCCGCTCGTCGACGAAGCGGATATGCCGGACCGCTGCGGCTGCACTGTCCACGAGGTAACGCTTTGGCCCCATGTTTCAGCAGAGGCGCAGCCGGCGCCAGAGCGGCGATAACGGAAAGGCCCCGCAGACGATGAAACATCTCCTTCTTCTCACTTCGGTTCTCATGCCCGCCATGCTGGCGACCGGGAACGCTGCGGCCCAGGACAGGACCACGCTTCCTGTCGCCCTGCCACCCTTCCAGGGCAGGGTCGCGCAGACGGTCGACCAGTCGGCGCCGGACTATCCGGGTCAGATCGCCGCGGTTGCCGGATCGCCGAACATCCTGCTGGTGATGACCGACGATGTGGGCTTCGGCGCGGCCTCGGCCTTTGGCGGCCCCATTCCGACGCCCAACCTCGAGCGCCTCGCGCAGCGCGGGGTCGTCTACAATCGCTTCCATACGACCGCCATGTGCTCGCCGACCCGGGCAGCCCTGCTGACCGGCCGCAATCCTCATGAAGTCGGCTATGGGACGATCGGCGAGCTCACCATGGGCTATCCCGGCTTCTGGGGCGCGATACCGCCCAGCGCCGCGTCGATCGCGCGGGTGCTCCGGGACAATGGCTACAACACCGCCATGTTCGGCAAGGAGCATAACGTCCCGCACGCCCAGTCCTCTCCGGCCGGCCCCTTCAACCTGTGGCCTAACGCAAGGGGATTCGAATATTTCTACGGCTTCGTGGGCGGCGCCATGAACCAGTTCTCGCCCCGCCTCTTCCGCAACACGAGCCTCGTCGACCTGTCGCACAAGCCGGACGATTATATTCTCGACCGCGATCTCGCCGATCAGGCCATAGGCTGGATCCACACGCAGAAAGCCGCGGCGCCCGACAAGCCCTTCTTCATCTATTATGCGCCCGGCACCGCCCATTCGCCGCACCAGGCGCCGTCCGACTGGATCGCGCGGTTCCGCGGACAATTCGACATGGGCTGGGACGCGCTGCGCCGGCAGACGTTCGAGCGGCAGAAGGCCAGGGGCATCATTCCCGCCGATACGGAGCTGACGCCCCGGCCGGAAGCCGTCCCGGCCTGGACCTCGCTGCCGGCGGGCGAGCGCCGCGTGCAGGCCCGGCTGATGGAGGTCTATGCCGGGATGCTGGCGTTTCAGGATGCCCAGTTCGGCCGCATCCTCGACGAGCTGGATCGCATGGGCATGGCCGACGACACGCTGATCATCTTCATCGAAGGCGACAATGGCGGCACCATGGAAGGCGGCCCGGAAGGCGAGCTCAACGAGGCCGGCATCATGGCCAATGGCCTGACCGAACCGCTCGACCGGCGGCTCGCCCGGCTGGACGAGCTGGGCGGCCCGAGAACCATGGAGAATTATTCGGCCGGCTGGGGCTGGGCGGCCAACACGCCCTTCCAATGGTCCAAGCAGGTCGTCTCGCATCTGGGCGGCACCCGCAACGGCATGGTCATCGCCTGGCCGGGCCATGTCCCGTCCGGCGGCGGCATCCGCTCGCAATATGCCCATGTGAGCGACATTTATCCGACCCTGCTGGAAGCGGCCGGCCTTCCGGCGCCCAGGGCCGTCGACGGCGTCGCCCAGCAGGCGATCGACGGCACCAGCCTCGTCTACAGCTTCGGAAGCGCGGACGCGCCGTCCCGGCACAATGAGCAGGCCTATGAGCTGTTCGGAAACCGAGCCATCTATCAGGATGGCTGGCTGGCCAACACAAGGCCTCGCCGGCTGCCTTGGTATTATGGCCCGACCTCGGGCTCGCCGCTCGATTATGACTGGGAGCTTTACTATCTACCCGACGATTTCTCCCAGGCCCATGACGTCGCCCGGCGGCATCCCGACCGGCTGCAGGCATTGCAAGCCCGTTGGGATGCGCTGGCACGAAAGCAGAATCTCTATCCGCTCAGCGACGATTTCTCGAACCGCAACTATGCCGATCCCGCAAGACAGCCAAGCGCGGCGCGCGATTTCACCTATTGGGGCGCCGGCATCAGCCTGCCGCAGAGCTTCGGTCCTCCCCTGTTCGGCCGCTCCTTCGCGATTGATGCCGACCTCCGCCCGGTCGACGGCCAGCTCAGCGGGGTGATCCTCGCCACCGGCAGCCATTTCGGCGGCTGGAGCTTCTACATCGATCAGGGCCGGCCCGTCGCCTATCAAGCCTATTCCGAGAATGAAGGCGATCATTACCGGATCGTCGGACATCCGCTCCCGGATGGCGATGTCAGGCTGCGCTTCGCCTTCACCTATGATGGCGGAGGCCGCAACAAAGGCGGTTTCATGCGCATCTATGCCAATGGCGAACTGGCGGGCGAAGGCCGGATGGAACGCACCATCACGCTGCCGGCCGGCTTCGGCGAAACATTCGACATCGGCAGCGACGGCGGGGCGCCCGTCAGCCCGGATTATGCGCGCGAGGGTTCAATAGTCGGCGAAATAAGCAAGATCACCGTCCACCTGGATTCCATGAATATTAGCCATGAAAGCAATGAACAGTAATTATCGAAGCGTTGCGCAATGGCGGATTTGATGCCCCTCAGCTTGGCATCACCTGCCCTTGCGCAGGAAGCGAGCAATCCTTCTGATACCGACGCGGACATCATCGTGACGGCCCAGTTCCGCGCCCAGCGCCTGCAGGACACGCCGATCGCGATCACCGCTATTTCGGATGAATCGCTGGAGACGCCTCACCTCACCTCCCTCAACGCAAACACCTCCACCACCGGCCCCGCGCTTGCGCCCGGTTCCGGACGCAGGGTCGCCAGCAGGCGGGCGTGGCCGAGGACGGCCTGGTAGCGGGCGAGTTCGGGCGCGAAGCGGGCCCGGTCGGCGCGGTAGCGGTCGCGATGGGTGAGGATGGCATAGTCGGCGGCGCAGGAGGCGAGGCGCGTGTCGTCGACATGGCCGAGGTCGATCACCGGGCGCTCGACGCGCAGCGTCTCCACCCGGGCATAGCTGATCCGCCCGCTCAGGATCTGGCGGGGCTCGACGCAGCCCGCCGCGCCGAGCGGGAAGAGGAAGCGCCATGGGCCGCCGAGCAGATCGAAAGCGCCATGCTCGACAAGGATGGTGCTGCCGGGCGGCACGTGGGCGCGCACCCAGGCGGAGGCGCGCTGGCGCGTATCGTTGGTGCGCTCGCTTGCCCGGGCCAGCGTCGTCTGGAGCATCGGCAGCATGAGCAGCAGCGTGAGCGCCGCTTCGGCATGCGGCAGGCGCCAGCGCGGCCGCAGCGCGCGCAGCCCGCCCATCAGCGCGCACAGCGCATAGCCGATCAGGAGCGCGAGGAACGGCAGCAGCGGCACCACCCAGCGCTCCCAGCGCAGCGCCTGGGCGATGACGACGAGCAGGAACAGGCCAAAGCCGGGCAGCACCGCGAGGCGCATCGTCCGCTCCCGCCAGAGCGCGAGAGCCAGGCCGATGCCCGCCAGCGCCAGCCCGGCGAGGCCCAGAGACCGGGCGATCGGCCCGGCCAGATACCAGCCCAGATTGGCGAGCGGCCCCGCGCCCGTCGCGCCCGGATGGATGGGGCGCGCCTCGCCCGCCAGATCGCGCAGCACGGTGGGATAGTCGAGAAGCAGGAACGGCGAGGCGATGAACAGCGCGACGAGCGCGGCGACGGGGATCAGCGCGACCCGGGCGAGATGGCGGCGGCTCCACCGCCCGCGCGACAGGCCGGCGACCAGCGGATTGACGATGACGAGCACGGCCGGCCATTTGGTCGCGCAGGCCAGCCCTGCCCACAGGCCCGCCATCAGCCAGGCGCGGCGATGCCCCTCCAGCCGGATGGCGATGGCCGCGCGCGTGCACAGCAGCATGAAGACGCTCGCCTGCACATCCGTGCGGATGATCTGCGAATAGCCGACATGGAGCGCATCCACGGCGAGGATCGCCGCCGCGATCAGGCCGATCCGCGCGCCGCCGATCCGCCGTCCGATCGACCAGGTGAGATAGACGCAGGCGACCCCGCACAGCACGATCAGCAGCCGCGCGGGGAGGAAGAGGATGCCGGGATCGGCATAGACGGCGCCGACGAACGCATCCGCGCTGGCGAAACGCCCCGTGGCGATGCCGATCCCCGCGACGGCGAGGCTGACGAGCGCGATGCTGTAGAGCGTGATCGTGCCGGGATGGCCGAACCAGTGCGGGTTGAGGCTATGGCCGCGCAGCATGTCGAGCGCCGTCATCATGAACAGCGGCTCGTCCGGATCGTTGAGCGCGGGCAGGCCGAAGCCCACGCCATGCAGCCGCAGCCCCAGCGCCAGCATGAGGATCGCCACCAGCGTCCAACGTTCCATCGCGGAAACGGGGCGCCGGTTACGGACTGGGGGATGTGGTTCCGTCATGATGCCGAAAGCCATGACGTGGAGCGACGATGCAAACCGTAATTCTGGCAGGCGGTCTGGGGACGCGCCTGGGCGAAGAGACATCCGTGCGGCCCAAGCCCATGGTCGAGATCGGCGGCAAGCCGATCCTGTGGCATATCATGAAGATCTACTCGGCATCCGGCTTCCATGATTTCGTGATCTGCCTTGGCTACAAGGGCTGGCTCATCAAGGAATATTTCGCCAATTATTTCCTGCACAGCTCGGACGTGACGATCGACCTGCGCGGCGGCAACGGGCTCAACGTCCACCATGCCCGCAGCGAGCCCTGGCGGATCACGCTGGTCGATACCGGCGCGGAGACGATGACCGGCGGGCGCCTGAAGGCGGTGCGCGACTATCTCGATCCGGACGAGCCCTTCTGCTTCACCTATGGGGACGGCGTGGCGGACATCGACGTGGCCGATCTGGTGCGCTTCCACAAGGCGCATGGCCGGCGCGCCACCATCACCTCCGTCACGCCGCCCGGCCGGTTCGGCGCGCTGGAGTTCGACGAGGATGGCCGCGTCGTCGATTTCCGCGAAAAGCCGGCGGGCGATGGCGGGCGCATCAATGGCGGCTTCTTCGTGGCCGAGCCCTCGGTGCTCGACCTGATAGACAGCCCGCAGACGAGCTGGGAGACCGGCCCGCTGGAAACGCTGGCGCATGAGGGCGAACTGATGGGCTACCGGCATGACGGATTCTGGCAACCGATGGATACGCTGCGCGACAAGCTCTATCTCGAGGACCTATGGAAGGGGGGCGAGGCGCCATGGAAACGCTGGTGAACAGCCCCTGGGCGGGCCGCCGCGTGCTCGTCACCGGCCATACCGGCTTCAAGGGGAGCTGGCTCAGCCTGTGGCTCCATGCGATGGGCGCGCGCGTCAGCGGCCTCGCCCTGCCCCCGCCGACCGCGCCCAGCCTGTTCGAGGCCGCGCGGATCGCCCCGCTCATCCGCCATCATGAGGGCGATGTGCGCGATCTGGCCGCGGTGCGCGCCGTGGTGGAGGCCGAGCGGCCGCAGATCATCTTCCATCTCGCCGCGCAGCCGCTCGTCCGCCTCTCCTACGAGCAGCCGGTGGAGACCTACGCCACGAACGTGATGGGCACCGTCCATGTGCTGGAGGCGGCGCGGCAGGTGCCGGGCGTCGCGGCGGTCGTCTGCGTCACCAGCGACAAATGCTACGAGAATCGCGAGTGGATCTGGCCCTATCGCGAGACCGATCCGATGGGCGGCCATGATCCCTACAGCTCCAGCAAGGGCGCGGCCGAGCTGGTCATCGCCGCCTGGCGCCGCTCCTATGGCGAGGCGGGCGGCCCGGCCATCGCATCGGTGCGGGCGGGCAATGTGATCGGCGGCGGCGACTGGGCGGCGGACCGGCTGCTGCCCGATCTGGTGCGCGCCTTCGAGGCGGGCGTCGCGCCGATCATCCGCGCGCCGGACGCCGTGCGCCCCTGGCAGCATGTGCTGGAGGCGCTGGGCGGCTATCTCATGATCGGCGAGCAGCTGCTGGCCGGGGACAGGCGCTTTGCCGATGGCTGGAATTTCGGCCCGTCCGAGGAGGATGCGCGGCCGGTCGGCTGGATCGTGGAGCGGATGCGCGCGGCCTGGGGCGGCGACACGCGATCGGTGAAGGCGGACCTTGGACCCCGCCCGCACGAGGCCGGCCTGCTGCGGCTCGACTGCGCCAAGGCGCGCGGCGCGCTCGGCTGGCGCCCGGCGCTGCGGCTGGAGGCGGCGCTGGACTGGATCGTGGGCTGGCACCAGGCCGTGGGCAGCGGCGCCGATGCGCGGACCATCACCCTGGCCCAGATCGCCGACTATCGGGCGATCGCCAAGGGGCTCGAGCGGCGCGCCGCCGCCTGAGCACGGCGCGCCCATGGGCTCGCTACCGCACGTTGAGGCCCAGTTCGCTCAACAGGCCCGCCGCCTGCTCGCGCGAGATCGTCGCGCCGCGAAACAGGCTGGCATCCACCAGCCGCAGCCCGCCCAGATCGACGCCGCGCAGATCGGCTCCGTCGAAGCGCGATCCGGCCATATTGGCGTCGCGCAGACTGCATCCCTCGAATGTCGTCGCGCGGAAATCGCATTTGCGCAGGTCGGCCTGCGAGAAATCGACCTGCCTGAGGCTCTCCTTGCGAAAGGAGAAGCCGGGAAGCTTGGCGCTGATGAGCAGGGTCTCCACGAAGGCGATGCCCATCGCCCCGGTTTCCGACAGGTCCACGCCGGTCAGCTTGCACCGCTCGAACCGGGCCGAGGTGAGCGTGGCGCGCTTGAAGGTGCCATTATTGAAATCGCACGAGGCGAACGTCGCGTCGCCCAGCGCGCTGCCCATGAAATTGGCGAAGGCGCCGCGGCAGACCGTCCAGGCGGTGCCCTCCAGCTTCGCGCCGTTGAGCGCCGCGCGCCGCACATTGCAGCGCTCGAACCGCCAGCGCGAAAGGTCGAGGCCGGAAAGATCGGCCTCCTCCAGATCGCAATCGACGAGATGGCAGGGCGCGCTGGCCGCGAGGCGCTCCACATCCGCGCGCGTCAAGTGCTGGTCGCGAACGGCGCGATCGGAAAACAGATCATCCATCGGCGAGCGATTAGCGTCGATCGCCGGCGAGCGCCACCGGGCGATGGACCGCCTATGCGCCCGGCCGCGCCACCGTCAGCATGTTGCCGAGCCGCAGGCCGATCGACCAGCGCGGCAGCGGCACGGCGCGCAGCTTGAGGCCCACGCCCCAGGCCGCCTGCCGCGCCAGGAGATCGAGCGGGAAGTGATTGCGGCTGCGCGTCACCTTGATCGCGCCATAGCCAATCCCGCCGAGCAGGCCGCTGATCGTGGCCGGGCTGTAGAGCTCGGGATGCTGCAGGCAGAATGGCGGCCAGCGCAGGCCCATCACATGGCGCAGCAGCGAGCGCTCATTGTGCGTCACGATCATCAGCATGCCGTCCGGCCGCAGCTTGGCGCGGATCTGCGCGAGCATCGTCGCGGGATCGAGCAGATGGTCGAGCACATGGATCATCACCGCCAGGCCGATCGAGCCGTCCGGCACGGCGGAGAGGTTCGTCATGTCCGCCGAGAGGGTGGCCGGATTGTCATGCGCGGCCACGCGCAACATGTCATGGACGGCGCGGTTCGGCTCGAACAGCCAGTAATGATCGTAGCGACCGCGCGCCCGTGCCGCCGCCACGATGCAGCCGATGTCCGGCCCGATCTCCAGATAGCCGCCGGTCAGCGGCGCGCCCTGCGCGAGCGCGGCCTCGAAATAGCCGCGCTGCGTCGCCTCGATGGCATCGCTCGCCACCAGCTCCATATTGGGCGCCATGCTCGAATAGAGCCCGGCGAGCTGGTCGGCCGCGAAATAGACCGGATTGTAGAGCAGTCCGCAGTCCGCGCAGCGATGATAGGAGAAGAATTGCCGCTCCTTGAACAGTCCGGACCAGATCGGCGCCAGCGCCTCCAGCGTCTGGGTCTCGGCCGGCCGCCGGCTGCGCACTTCCGAGGATGCCTGCGTCTCCCCGCAGGCGGGGCAGGCGCGGACCTGAAAGGCGGTGCGGTTCATGGCCTGGTCTCCCGCGGGCGGAAACTCACGCGTGCGTGCCAGAAATAGCTGCCCACCATCAGCACGGCGGTGAAGCCGAGCTGCGCGATGACCGGGGAGACGCCGCCCAGCTCGACCAGCAGGGGCAGCGCCGCCCAGTTGGCGGCATAATTGGCGAGGTAGAAGCTGGAGAAAGCGCCGAACTCGCGCAGCACATTACCATGCGTGCGGAACACGCCGAGCTTGTAGGTGGTGAAGGCGAAGCACAGGCAGACCGCCTGCGCGATGCCCAGCGCGATCAGATAATGGGTGCGCAGCGCCGGCACCGCCAGCAGCAGCAGCGGATAGAAGGCCAGCCCGAAGGCCGTGTTGGCCGCCGCCGCCACCGCGAAGCGCAGCGGCCGCCGTCCACTGGCGGCAAGGCGCGCGATCATGACTCCTCCATGAGCGCGATGCGCATATTCTCGCGCAGCACCTCGCGCGGCAGGAAGGGCGAGAGATCCTCCAGCGCGGGCGATGTGATGCGCCCGTCCGGATGCGCCTTGGCACCGAGCTTGGGCGCGAAGGTCACATGCTCGTCCACGATCAGCTCGCACAGCACCGGGCCATCGGTCGCCAGCGCGGTGTCGATCGCGGCCGGCAGGTCATTGTGCGTCTCTGCCCGCAGATAGGTGAAGCCGAACGCGGCGGCGACCTTGCCGAAATCCGGGAAGGTCACGTTGCTCTTGGGCCCGCCGCCCACTTCCACGCCGTTGAAGAAGTTGCGATGCGTCTGGAAGATCGAGACATAACCGCTGTTGTTGATGAGGAAAATCTTCACCGGCAGGCCATAGCCGGCGATCGTCTGCAACTCCTGCAGGTTCATCATGATGCTGCCGTCCCCGGCGATGGCGATGACGCGCTGGCGGCCCTGGGTGGCGGCGCACACGCCGATCGCGGCGGGCAGGTCATAGCCCATGGTCGCGCAGCCCGAGTTGGTCCACAGCCGTTGCCCGCGCTTGATGTGCGCCGCCTGGAAGCTCACCACGCAGGCGCTGCCATTGCCGGTGACGACGATATCATCCTCGCCGAGCCGCTCGAACAGCGCGTCCATCCCCACATAGGGATGGATGTTCGGCCCGTGCGAGCGATAGTCGGGCAGCACCGCCGGGAAGCGGCGGACCCGCTCGCGCGACCAGTCGAGCCATTCGCGATGGACCTCGCCCGGCCCTTCATAGGGCGCGGCCAGCAGCGCCGGGATCAGCGCCGCGAGGTCCGCGACCACCGGCATGTCCGGCTTCACATTGGGCTTGGCGAGTTCCAGCGGATCGATATCGACCCAGATCTTGCAGGCCTCCCGCGCGAAGCTCCGCCAGTTGTAGCTCACCTGCCGGATGTTGAGCCGGCTGCCGAGTATCAGCAGCACATCGGCGCTCTGCGTGACCATGTTGCCGCCGCGATCGCCCACCGTGCCGGGGCGGCCGCAATAGAGCGGATGGTCGTTCCACAGCGCGTCATGCGCGTTCCAGCCGGTCACCACCGGCACGCCCAGCCGCTCGATCAGCGTCAGGAAATCGGCATGGGCGCCGGAGAGGCGCACGCCGCCGCCCGCGAACACGACCGGGCGTTTCGCACGCCGCAGCTTGTCGAGGATCGCTTCGGCCGCCGCCGGCAGATCGGTGCGCCGCCAGGGCTCGTCCAGCTCGGCGGGATCGAAGCCGGGCAAGTCGTCGGGATCGATCATCGCCGCCTGCACATCGAGCGGGATGTCCAGCCAGACCGGACCCGGCCGGCCGCTTCTGGCGAGATGGATCGCCTTTTCGGCATGGTAGCGGATGGTCTTGGGATCCGTCACCATCACCGCATATTTGGTGATCGGGCGGATGAGCTGCTCGATGTCCAGCTCCTGGTCGCCATATTGGCGCAGCGGCAGGCCGGTCGAGCGCACCGTCGTCTCATATTTGACCTGTCCGGAGATGACGAGCATGCCGATCGAATCCACATAGGCGCCATAGACGCCGGTGATCGCATTGGTGCCGCCGGGGCCGGAGGTGACATTCACCACGGCCAGCCTGTTGGTCAGGCGGTAATAGGCCTCCGCCGCCATGGAGAGGGCCTGCTCATGATGCGTGAACATCGTGCGCAGGCGCGGATGGGTGCCGAGCGAATGGTTGAGGTGCATGGCGCCGCCGCCGGTGAGCATGAATATCTGCTCGATACCGTGGTCGGCGAGCCATTCGGCCAGCCATTGGGAAAGCTTCACTTTGGTCATGGGGTCCATCCGTTGGAGAGCGCGGTGCGCCGGATCGCCTCGTCGAGGCCGACCGTGGGGGTGAGATCGAGCGCGGCGCGGATCGCCGCCGTCGCGGGCACATAGCGGCCCGGGTTCCAGCCGGGGTCCGGCCGGCCGAGAATCTCCACGCCCGGCCCGCCGAGCAGCGCTGCCGTGCGCCGCGCCAGATCGGCGATGGAGACGCTTTCCTCCGAACCGACATTGAACGCCGCGCCACGCGGACCGCGCAGCAGCAGCGCCCAGAGCCATGTCGCGAGATCGGCGGCGTAGAGATAGGAGCGCACCGCCCGCCCCGCCCCTTCCACCCGGATCGGGCGGCCGGCCATGGCGTCACGGATGAAATTGCCGGCGGCGAAGTGGATGTCGAGATCGAGCAGCGGACCGAGCAGCGCGAAGATGCGGGCAGTCACCACGTCCAGCCCGAACTGCTTGCCATGGATGGCGCAGAGTATCTCGGCGGCGCGTTTGCCCTCGCCATAAGCCGAGCGGGGATCGCGCGGATCGGGGCCGCCGGTCCACGCCTCCGCCACATGCGCCATCTCCCATGGCTGCACGCCATAGACCGCGCCCGAGCTGAGGAAGAGGAAGCGCCCGGCGCCCCGGTCCGTCGCGAAATCCAGCGCGCGCCGCGTGCCGGTGACGATCGTGTCGAACATGCGGCGCGGGTCGCTGGCGTTGAGCGCCGCGCTGGCGTCCGTCGCGGCATGGATGACATGGGTGAAATCGCCCGGCGGCGGCGCGAACGTCATGACATCGCCCGCCACGAGCCGGAAGCGCGCGGCCAGATGCGGCGCGCGCGCGGCGAAGGCGGCGGGATCGCGGCTGAGCAGCGTCACCTCGGCATCGACCGGCGCGCGGGCCAGCGCTTCCAGCATCCAGCGGCCGATGAAGCCGGTCCCCCCGGTCATGAAGATGCGCGCACCCGCGAGGCGCGGCCAGTCCTCCGCCAGCGCCGCATTCACGGCCGCGAGGTCTTGCGCCAGGATCATGCCGCCGCCGCCAGTCCCAGCGAGGGGCGATGTGCGCGATGGGCGCGGATGACGCGCAGGACGCTGTCGAGCGAGAGCGCCCAGACGATCAGCACGATCAGCCCCGGCCGCGCGAAATGGCCCAGCGCCAGCCCGAAGCTGGGCATCACCGGGCGCCCGCCCAGCCAGCTGTTGGTATTGAGTTCCAGCACCGTCGCCAGCGGCCAGTCCGCCACGATGCAGAGCAGATAGGCGCAGATGATGGCGATGATCGGCCCCGGCCCTTCCCAGCGCTCCAGCAGCACGAGGAACAGCAGGAAGGCCTGGGTGTAGCCGCCCGGCGACTGGGTGACGAGATAGGCGCCAAGCAGGATCGTCGCGACACGGTGTGCGGGCAGCGCGCGCGGCTGCAGCCAGGCGCCGGCGAGCGCGGCCAGCGCGACGACCTGGCTCGCCCGGATCACCAGCGGCACGACCGCCTCGATCGTCTCGACAAGGTCCGAGGAGACGAAATCCAGCACCGAGACCGGCATCTTGCGCACCGCGAGCAGCGGCGCATAGCTGGTCGAATAATGGATCTCGTTCCAGACCTGCCCGCCCTGGAACACCACCCAGTTGGCGGTATTGGCCACCAGCTGCGTGGGCGTGCCGCCGCCGACCAGCGCCAGCGTGGCGAGATAGAGCGCCACCGTGGCGAACGCCGCCAGCTCCAGCGCCCGCCAGTCCCGCTTGAGCGCCTGCGCCAGCACCGGCAGCAGCAGATAGGGCTTGAAATTGATCGCCGCCGCCGCCGCGAGTGCCCGCCAGCGGGCGGAGCGCAGCAGCGGCCCGTGCGCGAGGATGAAGCAGGGCAGCGCCACGAGGATCAGGTTGCCGCGTTCCAGCGTGAACAGCAGCGGCAGGCCGAAGCCGAAGGCGACGGCGCGCATCGGCGCCGTGCGCGGATCGGCCCGGCGCAGGCTGAGCCACACGAGCAGCAGGTTGAGCGCGTAGAAGCCGAGGATCACGCCGCGCGCCAGCCCGTCGCAATCGCGCGCATGGAAGGGCGAGGAGAGGTAGCAGTCCGGCAGGCTGAACAGGTGCAGGAACACGAAGGACAGCGGCGGATAGATGCTCCCCCACACCTCATAGGCGCCTGGATGGTTCGCCCAATAGGCGGTGTTGAACCAGTCCATGAACGTGTCGTTGGTGTCGAACACGAAGGGCTGCGGCAGATAGCCGGTCGCGCGGAATTGCAGCGCCGTCCACACGAGGCTCGCCAGCACCGCCAGCATCAGCGCGATCTCGGGCAGCAGGGCGAGGCGCGCGCGCATCCTCAGGGCCTGCGCACGAAGGTCCGCGCCGCCGGCCGCGCGCGTGCCGGGGGAAAGTTGATCCGCTCCTCCTCCAGCACCAGCGGCACATTGCGGCCGCGCTCGGCCAGCATCCGCACCTGCTCGCCGATCAGGCCGAGGAACAGCAGGACGATGCCGAACATCGTAAAGGCCAGTGCCAGCCCCAGCAGCGGCCAGACCGGCCCGTGCCGGATCGCCGCCGGGATCGCCGCGAGGCCGAGCGCCAGCGCCAGTCCCAGCGCCCACAATGAGAGCATGATCGGCAGGCGCAGCAGCGACTTGGCCGAGCCGGCCAGCCCGGAGAGCGCGAAGGACGCCAGCGCCGCAAGATCATTCTTGCTCTCGCCCGCCGCGCGCGCCGGCCGGTCGAACGGGATCATGGCGAGGCGGAAGCCGCTCTCCACCAGCATGCCGCGGAAGAAGGGCTCGGGCTCGTTCCATGCGGCGAGCGTATCCACCACCGTGCGGTCGTAGAGGCCGAAGCCGGTCGCGCCGGGGATGACGGCATAGTCGCCATGGCGGCGCAGGAAGGCATAGCCCGCATCGCGCAGCAGGGCGAGCAGCGGCGCCGTCCGCTCGCTGCGGCGCTGGCCGAGCACGATCTGCGCGCCGGCCCGCCACTGCTCGACGAACGCGCCGATCATCGCCGGCGGGTCCTGGAAATCCGCGCACATGCCGATCACGGCGGCGCCCTCGGCCTGGTAGATGCCATAGGTGGGCGAGCGCATCTGGCCATAGTTGCGATTGTTGAAGATGGCGCGCACGCGCGGATCGCGCGCGCACAGGCCCCGCATCAGGTCGCGGGTACGGTCGGTCGAATCATTGTCGATCAGGATGATCTCGTGCGAGGCGACGCAACCTTCGGCCGCCGCCGTCACCGCCGCGCAGATCGCCTCGACATTCGCCTCCTCATTATAGCAGGGGATGACGATGGAGAGTTCCGGCCGCGCGTCAGACGGGCTCATCGCGCAGCCCCCTGCCCCGCCCCAGACCCAGGTCGATACCGGTGGCGGGCGCATAGATTTCCGTGAAGAAGGCGCCGAGCGCGAGCAGCAGCAGCAGCGCGATGGCCGGCAGATTATATTTGCGGTCCGGGTCGACATGCGGCGCCTCGATGACCTGCACGTCGGAGGCGGTCTCGGCCGCGAGCGTCTGCACGGTCACTTCCTCCGACGAGCGCGCATAGACCTCATAGAGCGCCTGGGCGAAGCGATAGTCGCGATAGAGGTTGAGATAGCGGCTGGTCACGCCGGAGAGCCCGGCGACATTGGGGCCGGCATCGCCCACGCGTGGTTCGGCCGTGCTGGCGATCTGCCCGCGCAGCGCGGCGACCTCCGACTCCACGGACTGGAGCTGCGGATTCTCCGGCCCCTGGAAGCGCTGGAGCGTCTCCAGCTCGACCAGCTTGGCCTGGAGCTGCGCCTGCAGGCCCGCACGCAGCGAAAGCTCCGAGCCGAGCTGGGCTTCCGGCTCGGCCAGATTGTTGCGCTTGCGGAAATCGTTGAGCGCGGTCTCGGCCGTCGTCACCCGATCGGCCGCCTCGCGGAAGCGATCCAGCACGAGCTGGCGCTTGCGGACCAGCTGCTCGCGGCCGAGCACGGTGAGCCGATTGCCGATCGCGGCGACATAGGCGCTGGTGATGGCCTGCGCCTGCGCCGCATCATGCGTCTTCACCTCCACCTCGACGATGCCGCCGGTCAGCGAATGAATGTCGACCCGGCGCCCGAGCGCCAGCCGCGCCCGGTCCGCGCTCGCATAGCCCTCCGGCCCGATCAGCTTCAGGCGGCGGATGACGTCGTCCGTCACTTCCGTCCCCCGTGCGACGGCGAGATAATAGTCGACCGGCTGCTTGCCGCCGCCGAGCAGCGCGGCGAAGCCCTGCAACTGCCCGCCAATGGCGTTCATCATGGAATTGAGGCCCAGGCTGTTGCTGTCTTGCGGCACCAGCTTGGCCCGCGCCACATAGGGGCGCGGGAGGATGCACAGGACGAGCAGCACCAGCGCCAGCAGCGCATAGGCGCGGCGCCGCACCCGCAGGTCGTTCCACCAGCCGGCGACGCGCCGGCCCGCGCCCGCGAGCGCCGTCATTCGGTCAGCGCCTTGATCGAGGCCGCGCCCACCAGGCCGCCGAACAGCGTGCCCGTGATGTCGCGCAGCCTTGCCCAGAACTCGCCGCGATTGGAATCGATCGGCACATAGATGAGGTCGCCCGGCAGCGCGCGCTGGCGCAGCACGCGCTTGCCGTCCGCCAGCACCATGCCGTTGGCGCGCACGACGAAGATCTCGCTCTTGTCGCCCAGCTTCTGGACGCCGCCGGCCGCCTCCACCGCGTCGCCGATGGTCTGGCCCTCACGATAGGCGAAGGACGCCGGGCTCGGCACGGCGCCGAACACGCCCACCGTCACCGGACGCGGCGGGATGTAGATGCTGTCATTATTCTCGACGATGAGGTCGGCCGGCAGCGTCGTGGCCGTCACCGGCAGGTCGAACACCAGCCGTCCGTCCGGCTCGCGCTGGCGAAGCTGGTCGACGATCGAGCGGACCAGCGCGAGATTGTCCGGACTGGTGAGCTGCGCGCGATTGACCGATGTGACCGGCTGCGCACTCAACTGCAATTCGAGGTCGCGGATCGCGCGATCGAAGCTGATGCGCTGCTGTTCGCGCACGCTGTCGCGGGTGATGACGCTCGCATAGGGGAAGGCGCCGCCGGTGAGCCCGCCGGCCCGCGCCACCACATCGGCCATGCGCGTGCCGGGCGCGAAATAATAGCGGCCGGGGCGCGCCACTTCGCCGCTGATCGTGACCAGCACCGGCTGCTGCGCGACCGGCCGGGCGATGCCGACATCGGATAGGACGCGGATGACGTCGCCACGCCGGACCTGCAACGTGCCGATCTGGTCGGCGTCCACCTCGCGCCAGCCGATATCGGCCTGGCCGAGCGAGTCGAGCACCATCACGCGGCGATCGTCCGCCACGGTGTTGACGCCGCCGGCATAGAGCAGCGCATCGGCCACCGTCTCGCCGGGCGCGACTTCGTAGATGCCCTGCTGGTTGACGCTGCCGATGACCGCCACCTGCACGCCCGCCGGCGCGACATAGATGACATCGCCATTCTGGACGACCATGTCGCCGCTCTTGTCGCCCTTGAGCAGCAGGTCGTACAGATCGAAATCGGAGATGAGCTGGCCGCCGCGCCGCAGCTGGATCGAGCGGAAGCTGCCGCCCGCCGAGGGGCCGCCGGCCGCGAGCACCGCATTGACCAGCGTGGAGAGGCTGCTCACCGTGAACGAGCCGGGCGATGCGGCGAACCCGGTCACATAAACGGTCACGCCGTGCAGCCGGGCAATCGAGACCTCCAGGTCGAAGGCGCGATACTGGCGCGAGACCTCGCGCGCGATCACATCGTGCAGGTCGCGATAGGCGATGCCGCCGACCATGATCGCACCGACGCGCGGCACGAAGATCCGCCCTTCATTGTCGACCTTCAGGCGCACATTGGTGGCCTGCACGGAGCCGGTGAGGCCGAGCAGCAGCTCGTCGCCGGGGTTGATATGATAGTCGGGCGGCACGGTGGTCGTGGGCGGCGCGGTGAAATCGCGGTTGCCCGGCACCAGCAGGTCCGCACCGAAGCGCCGCAGCTTCATGCCCGCCACGGAGGAGACGAAGCGTTCATATTCGCTGGGCGCCGGCAGCGCGCGCCGTTCCGCCCCCGGCGGCGGCGGTGTCGGCGTGTCCCGCGTGGCGGGATCGCGCTCCTGCGGCACGTCGATCAGGGTCGGCTGATAGGGCGTCGGCTGCGCGGCCGGCACGGCGACCTGACTGGCGGCGGCGCCGCGCGAGCGCGTATCCGCCGTGCCGGCCTGCTGCTGGTCGCTCGCGGCGACGGGCGAGAGCAACTGCGCGGTCGAGGCGACGGGAACGGCCAGGGCCGTCACCGCGCAGATCGTCCGCAGGATCGTGGAGCGCATCAACATCAACATGCGAGCGAAACTTCCCCTGTCTGTGCGCCGACGAGCCCGGCCTGCGGGGTCAGCAGAATATCTGCGGCGAGACTCCAGAGCGCGGCATCGGCCGCCGCCAGCACGCCGTTGCGCCGGCCCACCCGATAGGGTTCGCCCGACCAGTCCGAGACCATGCCGCCCGCCTCGGTGAGGAACAGCGCGCCGGCCGCATGATCCCAGGGGAGCGTGCGCTGGAAAAGCGCGATGTCCTCCACGCCCAGCGCCAGCCGGGCATAGCTCTCCGCCGCGCAGCGCGGCACTGGCCGCACCGAGAGCTGCGGCTCGGCCTCGTCATGGACGCGCGCGCGCCGGGCGGGATCGAGAAAATGGGTGCCCAGCGCCGCGATCGGCCACAGCTCACCGGTCGCGCGCGCACGCACCGGCGCGCCGTCGCAGGTCGCGCCCCGGCCCCGTTCGGCATGGCACAGCCGCCCGCTGAGCGGATCGAGCAGCCAGCCGGCCAGCGGCACGCCATCCTCGACCAGCGCGATCATCATGCCGAAGGGCGCCGCGCCGATCGCGAAATTGCCGGTGCCGTCGAGCGGATCGATCAGCCAGACCAGCCCCTGCCCGACATCGTCGAGCAGCGCGGGCGCATCCGCCGCGGCTTCCTCGCCGACGATGCGCGCGCCCAGGCCGAGCGCGTCGAGCCCGTCGCGCAGGCGGCATTCGGCCTCCCGGTCCGCGATCGTCACGATCTCGCCCGGGCTCTTCTCGGCAATCTCGCCATGCGCGAGCGACCGGAAGCGCGGCATCACCACGCTTCCGGCCACATCGCGCATCAGCATCGCGACATGGTGATCGACCGGCATCGGGCTCAGGCGGCTGCCAGGCGCCTGCGCGCCGCCGCCGCATCGCGTTCGCGCATCATCTGGATGCGGGGCAGGTCCTCATCGGCGATCGCGGCATAATAGTCGCGCTTGTTCTCCAGCCAGGCCAGCTCGAAGGCGACGGCATTGGCGATGCCCGCCTCGAAGCCCGCGCTCTCCACGGCCGCGCCGTCGAACACGATCTTGCGCGTCTCGAACCGGTCGAGCCGCACGCCGCGCACCTCGCGCAGCGCGGGCATCGCCTCCACCGCGACCGAGCCGCCCATGACCAGCTCCAGATCATGCTCGGCGCAGGCCTGCGCGACGGTCAGCACCGCATCGGTGATCTGCCGCTCGTTGATCGCGCCGCGCGCCAGTCCGCGCGAGAGCGTGAAATCCACGCGGCCGAAGACGATGCCGTCCACGCCCTGCGCCGCCGCCGGCAGCATCGCGGGCAGGTTGCGCAGCGTCTCCTGCGTCTCCAGGTTGAAGAGGAATTTCGTGTCCGTATCCCGCCGCTCGCCATGGACCTTGGCGCGGGCGTCGATGAACTTGGAGAGCGCATAGGGCGTCTCGACCATCGGGGCGATGATATAGTCGGCGCCATAAAGCCTGGACGCCAGCAGGTCCGACACGGCCTCGCAGCCGCCGATCTTGAGCGCCACCTTGAGATCGGCCCGCCAGGCGAGCTCCAGCAGGCGGAGCAGCTCGTCCGGCCGCGTGCCCTCGGCTTCGAATTCCGCCTTTACCGCTACGACGCCGAAACGATCGCGACCTTTTTTCAGCATGTCGAGCATGCGACGTTCCGTTCTGTTCACCTTCGCCTCCTGGTTGCAAAGCGCTTGTTGACGAAAGGCGAGACGGAGCCTGCCGCGCCGTCCCGCAAGGAAACGGCCCACAAAAAATTTATGCGGTGGCTGTTGCGGGATGAGCCGAGCGGCTGCGTCCTTCCCATTGTGAAGAGCTTGGCTGCCCCACGCCTGTTCCACGCCATCTGCCTGATGGTGGGTGCGGGGACGCCTGTGCTCGCGGAACCGCCCCGCCTCCCCACTGGTCAGGGCGACATGTTCCGCGAACGCATGATGGCCTGGACGGCGCAGCCCCCCGCACCGTCCAGGCCAGTTTTGCAAACAGAGCAGGACTCCCGGATTCCCCTGATCTCATCCCCCTTCGGCCGCCGCCGCGATCCGATCAACGGCAGCGCGGGCATCCATGCCGGCATCGACATTCCGGGCCGGCTCGGCACGCCGGTGGTCGCCTCCGCCATGGGCACCGTGCGCTTTGCCGGGCACGCGGGCGGCTATGGCACGATGATCGAGATCGACCATGGCGATGGGCTGGTCACGCGCTATGCGCATCTTTCGGAGCGTCTGGTGACGGCGGGCGATCAGGTCGCGCAGGGGCAGACGATCGGCCTCATGGGCTCGACCGGGCGCTCGACCGGCAGCCATCTCCACTTCGAGGTGCGGATGCACGGCGCGGCTGTGCCTCCGTCCGGCTACTTCCATGTTGACGCGCCCCGCGCGCCTCGGGCAGATTCGCAGCCCGAGCCAGTACCCCATATATCGGATTATGCCCGCCGGCGCGGCGCGGCCGCGAAGGCCGACGGTTCCACGCCATGAGCAGGACCGCACGAACGGCCGGAATGGCGATGGCGACGGGCGGGCGCGCCCGGCACGGCGGCGCAAGGAATGGATCGCGAGAGTTGATGACCGACCATGAAGAGGCGGCGGGACTGCAGGCCATCATCCTGAGGGAGAGGCCGCGCCTGCTGCGCTTCCTCATGGCGCGCGGCGTGGGCCATGAGGCCGAGGACGTGCTGCAGGACCTCTGGCAGCGCGTCGCGACGGCCACGCTGCAGCCGGTGGCGGACCCGGTGCCCTATCTGTTTCGCGCGGCCGAGAATCTGGTGCGCGACCGGCGGCGCTCCAGCCTCAGCCGGGACCGGCGCCAGCAGGACTGGCATGACGGCGGCGACAGCAGCGAGGACCAGCCCCGGGGCGAGCGCGTCCTGATCGCCCGCGAACGGCTGCGCGAGGCGCAGGCCGTGCTGGCGCAGCTCGGCCCGCGTGTCGAGCATGTGTTCCGCCGCCATCGGCTGGAGGGCACATCCCAGCCGGTCATTGCCAGAGAACTCGGCATCAGCCTCAGTTCGGTGGAGAAGGATCTTCAAAAGGCCTATCGTGCGCTTTGCGAACTGAAAGCGAAATTCGATGCGGAATAGCGGGGGGCGCTCCGTCCTGTCAGGGATATGGGCATGAACGGAAACAACGGGATGGGCGACGCGGCGCGACTCTGGGCGGTTCGCGTCCAGGATTCGTCCTTCGACGACTGGGAAGGGTTCACCGCCTGGCTGGAAAGCGATCCCGCGCACCTGGCCTGCTATGAGCAGGCCCTCGATGATGCCGACTGGGCGCAGGACCTGTTCCTGACCCAGCCCCCGGTGCTCGACGCCAACGACAATGACATGCCGGCCCCGCGCCGTCGCTGGCTCCGGCCTGCGATCGGCGGCGCGCTCGCCGCCTCCCTCGCTGTCGTCGCAACCTGGACCATGGTCGGCCGGGACGGCACGCAGCACATCGTCACGGCGCCCGGCGAGCACCGCACGGTCGAGCTGGCCGATGGCTCGCGGGTCACGATGAACGGCGGCACGCGCATCAGCTTCGATCCCGGCACGCCGCGGGAAATCAGGCTGGCGCAGGGCGAAGCGCTGTTCACCGTGCGGCATGACGCCGCCCGGCCGTTCCTCGTCGATGCCGGCGGGACGAGGCTGCTCGATGCCGGCACGGTGTTCAACGTGGTGACTCATGACGGCGCGATGCGCGTGGCGGTGGCCGAGGGCGCGGTGATCTACGAGCCGGGACCGGGGCAGGTGCGCCTGAACCCGGGTGACGCGCTCGCCCTCGCCGCGCGTGGCGCGCGCCCCGCGATCAGCCGGGTCAGCCCGCAGGCGGTGGGCAGCTGGCAGCAACGCCAGCTCCTGTACGACAATGCCCCGCTCGACGAGATCGCGCAGGATCTCGCCCGCAATATCGGCCACCCGGTCCGCCTTGCGGCAGGCGCGCGCGACGGCACGCGGTTCACCGGAACCCTCATGATCGGCGATACGCCGGAACAGACACTGGAACGCGCCGCCCCCCTGCTCGGCGTGACCTTCCAGGCCAATGGTGATGCTTGGACGATGACACCGGCACATGTCATGTCGCACTAGCCCGCTCATCGCCGTCGCAGCCCTGCTGATCACACCGCCGGCGCTTGCCCGGGATTCGGCGGCGCGGATCGACATATCCTCGTCCACCCTGGGCGAGGCCATTCGGCAGCTTGGCCAGCAGAGCGGCGCCAGCATCGGCTTCCGCGATCCGGCGCTGCGCGATCTGCGGGTGCGGCCGGTGCGCGGGCAGTTCACGACCGGGCAGGCGCTGGCGCGTCTGCTGCGCGGCACCGGCACCCGCATCCGCCGGGTCGCGCCCTCGACCTGGCTGATCGAGAAGGCCGCCACCCCGCCCGCCGTCCGCGCGGCGCCCGCCCCGCCCGCGCCATCGGCCGCGCCGCCGGTCCCGGACGTCCATCCCGACATCATCGTGACCGGCACCAAGCGCGAGGTGCCGCTCGGCTTCTATCCGGGCGGCGTGCAGATCGTGGACGGGGACTCGATCTCCAATGCCGACGCGACGCAGGGCACGCAGGCCATCGAGACGCGGGTCGCCAGCGTGGTGTCCACGCATCTTGGGCCGGGCCGCAACAAGCTGTTCATTCGCGGCATCGCGGATTCCAGCTTCATCGGCCCCACCCAGTCCACGGTCAGCCAATATTGGGGCAATAGCCGCATCTCCTACAGCGCGCCCGATCCGAGCCTGCGTCTTTACGACGTAGGCCGCATCGAAGTGCTGGAGGGGCCGCAGGGCACGCTCTACGGCGCGGGCTCGCTGGGCGGCGTGGTGCGGGTGGTGCCCCGCGCGCCCGATCTGTGGACGAGCGGCGGCGCGGCCTGGGCCGGCGCGGAGGCGATCCAGCACGGCCAGCCCGGCGCCGACGGCGGCGCCATCCTCAACGTGCCGCTGGTGGAGGGCAAGCTCGCCCTGCGCGCGCTGGCCTTCGGCGCGATCGACGGCGGCTATATCGACGATATCGGCCGCGGCCTCAACGATGTGAACCAGGTCCGCACCTATGGCGGGCGCGCCGCGCTGCGCTTCGAGCCGGGGGACGGCTGGTCGTTCCTGCTGAGCGGCGTGGGCCAGCGCATCGACGGTGACGACAGCCAATATGCCGAGCGGGGCGGCGATGACCTCAGCCGGACCAGCAACACCGCCCAGCCCTTCAGCAACGAGTTCTGGCTGACCGACCTCGTCGCGAGCAAGCGGTGGGGCGCGACGGAGCTGACATTCTCGCTCGGCTATGCCCGGCAACATGTCCGCGAACTGTTCGAGGGGCCGGCGCTGCCCAACCCGGAAGACCCGGCCTTCGCGCCGGCCGCGAGCGCCTCGCCGGTCAACTATTCGCAGGCGGACAGCATTTCCATGCTCACCGGCGAAGCCCGGCTGGCCCATCATGGCGAGAATGGCGCGGGCTGGCTGATCGGCATGAGCCTGCTGCGCAACACCGCCATCGTGAGCCGGGCCATGGAGACCGGCGCGCAGGACATCCCCCTCACCGGCGTGCGCAACCAGGTCAACGAAGCGACACTCTATGGCGAAGTGGCCGTCTCCCCCGTGCGCGACCTCGTGCTGACCTTCGGCGGGCGCCTCGCTTACTCGCACCTGTCGGGCGAGTCGCGGGACGTGGAGCCGATGGTGGCCCTGCGGGTCGATCCCAATGCCGAGACCGGCCGATCCGAGACGCGCATGCTGCCCGCGGTCGCGCTCGCCTTCCGGCCCGACGATCGCCTGACCCTGTTCGCGCGCTACCAGCAGGGTTTCCGCCCCGGCGGCATCGCGGTCCGCCGCGAATTCATCCAGCGTTTCGCAGGCGACCGCCTCTACACGAGCGAAGCCGGCCTGCGCTTCGGCACGCGCCGCTTCGATCTGTCCGCCAGCCTCGCATGGACCCGCTGGAACGACATCCAGGCCGACCTGATCGACGGCTTCGGCTTCCCGACCACCTCGAATATCGGCAACGGCCGCGTGCTTTCGATCGGCCTCACGGCCGGCTGGCGCCCGGCCCCGGGGCTGGAACTGGATGCCGCGCTGTATCTGAACGACAGCAAGGTCACGTCCTTCCTGTGGGTATTGCAGGCGCCGGACACCGCCATCGCCGACAAGATCGGCAGTGCCGGCGATTTCGACCGGCTCCCCAACGTCGCCGATGCCAGTGCGCGGGTGGGGTTCAGCTACAACGCCGGGCTGAGCCAGGATGTCGACATGCTGGTCCGGGGCTATGCGCGCTATGTGGGCAAGTCCACGCTCGGCGTGGGGCCTATCCTCGGCCAGCTGCAGGGCGATTATCTGGACAGCGGCCTGGAGTTGCGGATCGGCGACGAGACGCGCGCCATCAGCCTGGCGGTGACCAACCTGCTCGACTCGCGCGGCAACCGCTTCGCCTATGGCTCGCCCTTCCTGCTGCGCGACGGCAACCAGATCACGCCGTTGCAGCCCCGCAGCGTCCGGATCGGGTTCGACCTCGCCTTCTGAGAGTCTGTGTGAAGATGCGCCTTGCGGCGCATGGCCGGCACCGGCCCGCTCCCCCACCCGGCCACCCATAGAATATAGCCGTTGGATGGCCGGATGGGGGAGCAGGCCGGCGCCGTCTCAACATTCGCACCTTCGCGAATGTCCAAACAGACTCTGACCGGGCCCGGCGGCGACGCAAGGGGTCGCCGCCGCCGGGATGGCGCGTCGCTCACTCGTAGCGCAACGCCTTGATGGGGTTGGTCCGGGCGACGCGGATCGCATGCGCGGCGATCGTCGCCACCGCGATCAGCAGGGCGAGCAGGCCCGCCAGCAGGAACGGCGTCGGCCCCAGCGGCATCCGCGCATCGAACTGGTTGAGCCAGTCGCGCATCACCCACCAGGCGATCGGCCAGGCGATCAGGTTCGCGATCACCACCGGGCGCGTGAATTGCCAGACGAGCAGCCGGACGATGTCCCAGGTGCGCGCACCCAGCACCTTGCGGATGCCGATCTCCTTGGTGCGCCGCTCGGCCGTGAAGGCGGCGAGGCCGAACAGGCCGAGGCAGCCGATCATCACCGCGAGCAGCGCGAATATGCCGAACATCTGCGCCCGCGCGTCGACGCGCGTCAGCGTCCGCGCCACGATGGCGTCGCTGAACTCCGCCTCATAGGGCACATCGGAGGCGAAGCTGCGCCACACCCGCTCCACGCCCGAGCGGACGGCCGCGGGATTGCCCGTGTAGCGCACCACCAGCCAGAAGGCGTTGTTCGGGTTCACATAGAACATGATCGGCTCGATCGGCCGGCGGACGCTGCGGAACCGCGCATCGGCCACCACACCGATGATCGTCAGGCGCATGATGCCGCCCAGCTCGGGTCCGCGATCATATTCGAGCACCTTGCCGAGCGCCTCGCGCGCGCTCGTGAAGCCCAGCCGCTTCACGCCGGACTCGTTGACGACGATATTGCCGCCACGCGCCGCCATGGCGATCTCGGCGGCGGGCTCGACAGGGTCCGGCGTGGTCATGTCGTCCATCACCCGGTTGCGGTCGAACACGCGGCCGGCGATGGTGCGCAGCCCGATGGTGGGGAAATAATCCGCATCGACCGCATAGATGCCGATATCGATCGGCTCGGGGCGGCCCTGCACGGCGACCATCGTGCTGGAGGTGCTGCCGGTGTTGACGCCGATGCCGGTGCGGCCGGCCGCCTCCACGCCCGGCACCGCGAGGATCTGGCGGATCAGCATGTCCTGCCGCCCGCGCAGGCTGGAGGCGCCGATCCCCTGTATCTGCATCAGACCGTCCCGCTTGAAGCCGGGATCGAGCGCGCGCGCGTAGAGCGTCTGCCCATAGACGACCGCCGTGCAGGCCATCAGGCCGATCGACACGGCGAACTGCACCACCACCAGCGTGCTGCGCAGCCGGCCGGAGCCTTCCGCCTCGGATGCGGACTTGTTCGCCTTGAGCACGCGCGCGGGCTGGAAGCGCGAGAGATAGAGGCCCGGATAGAGCCCGCCGGCCGCGCCGACGATGAACACCAGCGCCACGATTGGCAGCAACAGGCCGCCCCGCCCGAAATAGTGCAGCGCAAGGTCCGCATCGAGGAAATGCGCGAACCATGGCACCGCGATTTCGGTCAGCGCCAGCGCGAGCAGCATCGCGATGGCCGCGAGCAGGATGGATTCGCCCAGGAACTGGAAGACGAGCTGGCGCCGGGTCGCGCCCAGCACCTTGCGCAGCGCCACTTCGCGCGCGCGCTGGCTGGCGCGGGCCGTGGCGAGATTGGTGAAGTTCATGCAGGCCATGGCGAGGATCAGCACCGCGATCACGGCGAAGGTGACGATCGACGTGCGGTCGTTGCCCGCCGTCATCGCCGAATTCTGCGCCTCGCCCAGATGGACATCGCACGCCTTGACCAGCGCATAGGTGCGCCCGTCGCCCTGGTTGCTGCGGCGCCCGTTGGTGGTCTCGTCGGGGATGTTGCGCTTCTTCCAGGCCTCGAACTGGCTGTTGATCGCGGCCACATCGGCGCCGGGCTTCAGCTTCACATAGACCCAGCCGGCGGTCCAACCCCATTGGGTGAGGAACGAGGAATCATTGCCCTGCGCGTAAAGGCTCGGGAAATCGGCGCGCAGCAGCATGCCGAAGGCCATGTGCGTGTTCTTGGGCAAATCCCTGAACACGCCGGTGACGCGATAATCCGCCTTCACGCCCATGATGAGGGTCGAGAGCGTCCGGCCGATCACGTCGGTCGAACCGAAGGCGCGGATCGCCTCCCGCTCGCTCAGCACCGCCGTGCCCGGCTTCGAGAGGGCGTTGTCGTTGCCGTGCACCATCGGCAGGCCCACCACATCCAGGAAGCGGCTGTCGACCAGTTGCGCATCCTCGGGCGTATAGGCCTGCCCGTCCTTGAGCACCGTGATGTTGACGCCGCCGCCCACATAGGTCGCGCTCTCGATCTGCGGGAAATCCTTGAGCAGCGCCGCCTTGGTCACATAGGGTACGCCCTGGTTCTCGAACTTGTCCGAGGAGGTGCGGCTCTGATAGTTGCTCTGGAACTGGTAGACGCGGTCATTGTCCGGCAGCCAGTCGTCGTAGCTGCTCTCATAGCGCACATAGAGCAGGATCATCAGGCAGGCGGCGATGCCGATCGCCAGGCCGAAGATGTTGATGAAGGCATAGACCTTGTTCTTGGCCAGGGCCCGCAGGCCCACCGTCAGATAATTGCGCCACATGGCTTGCGTCCTTCCGATCCTGGCTCTGCTTCATTCACGCCGCGCGGCGCCGCTCCTGGAGGATGCGTCCGTCCAGCATGTTGACGATCCGCCCCGCATAATCAGCATGGGCGGGCGAGTGGGTGACCATCACGATGGTCGATCCCTCCGCGTTGAGCTGCTGAATCATGCGCATCACTTCCTCGCCATGCTGGGTGTCGAGATTGCCGGTCGGCTCGTCCGCGAGGATCAGCCTGGGCTCGGCGACGAGCGCGCGGGCGACGGCCACGCGCTGCTGCTGGCCGCCCGAGAGCTGGCTGGGCAGATGCCGCGCGCGGTGGGCGATGCCGACCCGGTCCATCACCGCGTCCACCCGCGCCCTGCGCTCGGCCGGCGCGACCTTGTGATAGAGCAGCGCCAGCTCGATATTGTCGCGCACGCTCAACTCGTCGACCAGATTGAAGCTCTGGAAGATGAAGCCGATATTCTCCTTGCGGACATCGGCCAGCTTCGCCTCCGAAAGCCCCGCGACTTCCTGATCGCCGAACAGGTAGGAACCGCTCGTGGGGCTGTCCAGCATGCCGATCATGTTGAGCAGGGTCGACTTGCCGCAGCCAGAGGGGCCCATGATCGCCACGAACTCGCCCTGGGCGATGTCGAGGTCGATGGCGTCGAGCGCTGTCGTCTGCACCGTGTCGGTGCGGTAGACGCGGGAGAGGTCGCGCATGCGGAGCATCACATTTCCTTTCACTTGGCGAGGTCGAGCCGGCCCTTGTCGGTATAGCCGGTATAGGAGGAGGTAATGACGCGCTCGCCGGGGCTGAGCCCGTCCAGCACTTCGATGAATTCGCTGTTGCGCCGGCCCAGGCGCACGGGGCGGCGGATGGCGCTGCGGCCGTCCGGCGCCACCACGAACACCCAGTTGCCCTGCGTGTCGTTGTAGAAGCCGCCGCTGGGCAGCAGCACCGCCGGGGTGGGATCGCTGAGCGTGAGGCGTGCCTGCAGGCTCTGGCCGCGCTGGATCTGCGTGGGCTCCGTGCCGATGAACTGCAGGTCCACCTGGAACTGGCCGTTCTGCACCTGCGGGTAGATCTTGGTCACGCGCGCGGCATGGTGGGCGCCGTTCCACTCGACGCTGGCGCGCTGGCCCACCGAGACGCGGCCGAGATAGAATTCGTCGACGCCGGCCTGCAGCTTGTTGTGGCCGGGGGAATCGATCTGGCCGATGCGCTCGCCGCGCTCCAGCGACTGGCCCATCTGGACCGTGAAGCCGGAGAGCTGACCATCGACCGGCGCGCGCAGATTGAGCGCCTCCAGGTTCATATGCGCGAGCTGGAGGCTCGAACGCAGCGAGGTGACGGATTCGCGCAGCTGGGCAAGCTGGCGGCCCTGCATCGCCGCGTTGGACTGGCGCGTGCGGCGGAGCACTTCGGCGCGCTTCGTCTCGAAATCAAATTGATCGCGCGTGTCGGCGAACTGCCGCTGGGAGACGAAGCCCTGCTCGGCCAGCGGCGCTTCCAGATCGCGCTGGCGCCGCGCCTTCTCCAGGTCCAGCCGTGATTCCAGCACGGCGCGCTCGTCGGCGAGCTGGGTCTGGGCGAGCGCCAGTTCCTGGCTGCGCATGGCGTTGATCTGCTGCTCCACCTCGGCCTGGTCGCGCAGCGTGGAGAGCTGGAGATCGGCATTGGAGAGCACGGCGATGAGCTGGCCCTTGGCCACGGTCGCGCCATCCTCGACGAGGATCCGGTCGACGCGGCCGCCCTCCAGGGAATCGATGAACACGGTCAGCAGCGGCGTCACGCGCGCGCGCAGCGGAATGAAATCGTCGAAGGTGCCGCGCGTCACCGGGGCGATGGTGAGCTGGGCGCTCTGCACGGTCTGGCTCGATTCACGCGGCGCGAACCACCAGAAGCCGAGCGCGGCCAGCAGCAGCGCCACGGCGCCGGCCGCCCATTTGATCCGCGCCGGCAGGCCACGGGTCTCCACCACTTCGTCCATGCCGCTCCCGCTCGTCGGCCGGGGGGCGTCCTCAGTCTTGATCCGCACGATGCTCATGCCGGCCTGTCTCGCAACCTTCATGCCATTTGCCGCGCGCGCCGCGACCGCGCGCCCGATCACAGGAAAGTCCGTGGCCTTGTGTCCGTTTTCGGACGGTCATGTTCGAAATCGAACGCCAGCCGGACGATCGCGGCGGTCAGGACGATGCGCGTGCGCTCATGGCCGATATCGACGTCGAGCCCCAGCGCGCGCTCGCCGTCCATCCCGCGCAGCCCCACGAACAGCAGGGCGAGCAGCGCCAGCAGGGCGATCAGGCCGCGTTTCTTGTCCATGTCCTGTCTGGTCGGTTGCGATACAGGGTAAGGAGCATGAGCCGTGCCAAATGCGATTTTCCGCGCAAATCCATCGGCATGGCCAATTGGCACGCATTTTGATTGTCCGAAATCGCACAGTCGCCTTATGGGAACGGACAGAAGGAGCGCATGGCGGAATTCGATCTCTGCATCGTCGTCGATGATGACGAGGATATCCTCATGGCGGCTCGCCTGCTCCTGCGCAGCCTGTTCGCCGAGGTCGTGACCGTGCGCGCGCCGCAGGAGGCCATGCCCCTGCTCGCCCGCAAGCCCGAGGTCGTGCTGCTCGACGCCAATTTCGCGCGCGGGGCGACCGACGCGGCCGAGGGGCTGGCCTGGCTCGACAAGATGCTGCTCGCCGATCCCGATCTGGTGGTGGTGATGATTACCGCCCATGCCGGCGTGCAGATCGCCGTGGCGGCGATGAAGCGCGGCGCGACCGATTTCGTCTCCAAGCCCTGGGCCAATGAGCGGCTGCTCGCCACGGTGCGCACCGCCGCGATGCTGCGCCGCTCCCGCTCGGCGGTCATCACCGAGCGCGGCAAGGTCGCCACCGTGACCAGTCCCGGCAATGGCGACACGCCGCTGCTGGGCGATGCCCCGGCCATGGCGCGGGTCCATTCGCTCATCGGCCGCGCCGGGCCGACCGACGCCAATGTGCTGATCCTGGGCGAGAACGGCACGGGCAAGGAACTGGCCGCCCGCGCTCTCCACCGCGCCTCGCTGCGCGCCGAGCGGGCGATGGTGACGGTCGATCTGGGCGCCATCTCCGAGGAGCTGATCGATTCCGAGCTGTTCGGCCATGTGAAGGGCGCGTTCACCGATGCGCGGACGGACCGGATCGGACGGATCGAGGCGGCGGACGGCGGCACCCTGTTCCTCGACGAGATCGGCAACCTGCCGCTGCATCTCCAGCCCAAGCTGCTCACCGCGCTCGAACAGCGCAAGGTGACGCCGGTCGGCGCCAACAAGCCGGTGCCGGTCGATATCCGCGTGATCGCCGCCACCAATATGAGCCAGGAGCGACTGCACGACGAGCGGCATTTCCGCGCGGACCTGCTCTTCCGGCTCAACACGGTCGAGATCGAGCTGCCGCCACTGCGCGAACGGCGCGAGGACATCCCCCTGCTCGTCGAGCATTTCCTCGGCCTCTATGCCCGCCGCTACGACCGGCCCGCGCCCGAACTGAGCGCGGCCGCCCGCGCGGCCCTGACGGCGCATGACTGGCCCGGCAATGTCCGCGCGCTGCGCCACGCGGTCGAGCGCGCGGTGATCCTGTCGGCCGGCGGGCCGCTCCAGCCGGAGGATTTCCCGCTCACCGCCGGCACGCCCCGCATGGCGGTGAGCGCCCCGGCGCAGGCCGCCCGGACCGACGATCTCAACCTCGATCGCGCGGAGAAACGCATGGTCGAGGAAGCGCTGCGCAAGCATGGCTACAATATCTCGCTGGCCGCCGGCGAGCTGGGCCTCTCCCGCGCGGCGCTCTATCGGCGCATGGAAAAACATGGCCTCTGAACGCCGCTTCACGCTGGTTCTGGCGGGCTGGGTGATCGCGCTTGCCGCGGCGCTGGCGGCGAGCGTGGGCGCCTTCATGCTGCCGGGGCTGGGCGCGGCGCGGATCGTCGCCATCATCGCCGTCATCGGCACGGCCTCGGGCCTGTGGACGCATATCCGCCGCACCAACCGGACCATGGCGCGGTTCGTCGAGGCGCTGCGCTTCGGCGACAGCGCGACGCGGTTCGGGCGGGAAAAAGGCGCAGGGTTCGGCGAGCTGGGCGATGCGCTCGACGCCGCGATGGCCCGCGCCCATGAGCGGCAGGAAACGATGCAGGGCGAACTGCGCTTCTATGAGGCGCTGGTCGACGACATGCCGGTCGCACTGCTCACCATCGACGGCGATGGGCAGGTGACGTCGGCCAACAAGGCGGGCCGACGCCTGTTCCGCGACGCGACCGGCACCCGCGCGGAGGATTATGCGGTCTATAGCGCCACTTTCGCCCGGCAACTGGCGGAGGGCGGACCGGCGGAGGCCGTACTGCTCCTCGCCTTCGATGGCACGGCGCAGAATGTGCTGGTGCGCCATGCCAGCCTCGACCGGCTCGGCCAGCGCACCCGCGCCGTGACCGTGCAGCCTATCCAGGGGATGCTCGATGCCGTGGAAGCCGCGACCCAGACCGATCTGGTCCGCGTGCTCACCCATGAGATACTCAACTCGCTGACGCCGGTCACGTCCCTGGCGCAGACCGCCGCCGACCTGCTGCGCGATCCCGATCTGGCCAGCGAACCGCGCGTGGCGGACGCCCGCGCCGCCGTCATTGCGCTGGCCCGCCGCGCATCGGGCCTCTCGCATTTCATCGAGGCTTATCGGGCGGTCGCGCGGCCACCGCATGTCGAGCGCCGGCACTTCCTCGCCGCACCCTGGGCGGCCGACCTGACACGCCTGTTCGCCACCGAAGCGGGCGATGTGGACGTGGCACTGGCCGTCCAGCCGGACGATCTCGTGCTGGACGCCGACCCGGACCTGCTCGCGCAGGTGGTCATCAACCTGCTGCGCAATGCGCATCAGGCGATGACAGGCCATAGCGATCAGCCCCGCATCACGCTGCGCCTGCAGGCACGCGGGTCCAGCCTGCTGCTCGATGTGGAGGATCGCGGCCCCGGCGTGCCGCCAGCCTTGCGCAACGACATCTTCCTGCCTTTCTTCACCACGCGCGCCGATGGCACCGGCGTCGGCCTCAATCTCGCCCGCCAGATCGCCATCGCCCATGGCGGCACGATCGAGGTGCGCGACGGCGCGCAGGGCGGCGCGCTGATCCGCCTCACTTTGCCCTCGGCCTGAACCGGTGGGCTCCGGCGCGCGCCCTCAATAAGCCAGCGCGCAGCCGTCCGCGCGCATCTCGCTGGCGGCGGCGTAGACGCGCGTGTCGCCGTCCATGCGGTGCTCGACGCATTCGTAGCGGCCGAACCCGCCATCGGACTCGCCGATCGTCCAGCCGATCTCGGCGAGGCGGCGGCGCGTCGCCAGCGGCATGCCGCTTTCCAGCCGGAGCAGTCCGTTGGGGCCAAGGCCCGGCGCATCCTCGCCCATCCTCTCGGAGGAGCCCTCATGATGCCAGCGCGGCGCATCCCCCGCCGACTGGATCTCGAGCCCATGGTCGACGCGGTTGATGATGATCTGCGCCTGCCCCTGCGGCTGCATGTCGCCGCCCATCACGCCGAAGCTGATCCACGGCGCATCCCCGCGCGTCGCGAAGCCGGGGATGATCGTCTGGAACGGCCGCTTGCCCGGCGCGTAGATATTGGGGTGCCCGTCCTGCAGGCTGAAGAGCTGCCCGCGATCCTGGAACATGAAGCCGAGGCCATCGGCCACCAGCCCCGATCCCATGCCGCGAAAGTTGGACTGGATCAGCGAGACCATCATGCCCGACGCGTCCGCGCAGGAGAAATAGGTCGTATCGCCCCGGCTCGGCGCCTGCCCCGGATGGACGGGCGTGAGGATGCGGTCCGGCTTGATGAGCGCCGCGCGCCGGGCGGCATAATCCTTGGAGACCAGCCACTCGACCGGCACCTGCGCGAAATGCGGGTCCGCATAGTAGCGCGCGCGGTCCTCATAGGCGAGGCGCTTGGCCTCGGCCTGCAGATGGATGGAGAGCGGGGAGAGGAAGCCGGCCTGCTCCAGGTCGAAATGCTCCAGGATGTTGAGCATCTGCAGCGTCGCGATGCCCTGCGTGTTCGCACCGAGCGCATGGACGGTGGTGCCGCGATAGTCCGTGCTGCTGGGCTCGATCCATTCGGCATGGTGGGCGGCGAGGTCCTCCCGGCGCAGCCAGCCGCCGATCCGCCTGAAATAGGCATCGATCGCGCGTGCGATATCGCCCTCGTAGAAGACGTCGCGCCCGCCGGCCGCGATCGCGCGATAGGTGCGGGCGAGATCGGGATTGCGGAAGACCTGCCCCGCCTGCGGCCCCTTGCCATCCGCCATGCCCCAGACGCGCAGCGCGTTGGCGGTTTCCTCGATACCATTGTCCGTCCGGGCGAACAGCGCGATCGAGCGCCGGATATAATATGCGATGATGTCCGGCACGGGCGCGCCCTGCTCGGCCAGGGCGATGGCGGGCTCGAACAGGCTCGCCCAGGGCAGCTTGCCGTAGCGCTGGTGCATCGTCCACCAGCCGTCCAGCGCGCCGGGCACGGACACGGTGACGGCGCCATGCGAAGGCAGCACGCCGTTCTTCGCCTTCGCGCGCGCCGTCTCCAGCGAGAGTCCGCGCGGCGAGGCGCCCGAGCCGGCAAGGCCGACGACCTTGCGCTCGGCCGGATCCCAGATCATCGCATAGACGTCCCCGCCCAGCCCGCACGATGTCGGTTCCAGCAGCCCGAGGCAGGCATTGATGGCGATGGCGGCGTCGACCGCCGAGCCGCCGCGCTTCAATATCTCGATGCCCGCCTGCGTCGCCAGCGGATGCGCGGTGCCGGCCGCGCCGTTCAGGCCATAGACGGCCGTGCGCGAGGCGAAGCTGGCGCCCACCGGCCGGTCCCCGCCGTGAATATCGGGGCGATCGAAGCGATCTTCCCCGCGCGCCCACGCCTGCGGACCGGCCGCCCCGCTCCCCTCCGGCCGGGCGGATGCAAGGGAGGGCGCCATGGCGGCGACAGGCAGGCTGGCAAGGAAGGTGCGGCGGCGCATCGTGAAGTCTCCCCTTCTATCTCGTTCCATGGCATCCTTCCCGCTCAAGGCCCGGACGGCAACAGATTATGTCATGGCGCGGGCGGACATCCGGCCGTGGGACAGATTGTCGCAAGGGCGATTGAGCGGACGGCGGCGATGGGGTAGCCCTGAGCCGGGGATGTGCGGGAAGGAATTGCATTGTACCGGAATCTGATCGCGCCGATCGCGGCTGTGGGCTTCGTCCTGTCCGCGCCCGCGCATGCGGGGGAAACGCCGCTTTACCAGCCGGTCCCGGCGTGGATCGTGCCGGCCGAACTGCCGAACCTCGCCACGCTGCCGGCCGGCGCGCCGGCGCTGCTCATCTTCGACACGCAGCAGCGCATCGCGGACGGCACGCTGTGGAACTATATGGACACCGCCCAGCGCATCATCTCGTCCGAGATGCTGAACCAGATGGCCACGCTCACCATCCCCTGGATGCCGGACAAGGGCGACCTTATCATCCACCAGCTCGCGATCATCCGCGACGGCCAGCCAATCGATCTGCTCGCGAACGGCAAGACCTTCACCGTGCTGCGCCGCGAACAGTCGCTCGAACGGCGCGAGCTGACCGGCCTGCTCACCGCGACGATGGACGTGGAGGGGCTGCGCGTGGGCGACATATTGCGCGTGCGCTTCTCCGCGACCACGCGCGACGCCGCGCTCGGCGGCCATGTGCAGATGCTCTCGCCGATCATCACCGCGCCTGTCGCGGTCGGCCAGGGCCGGCTGCGCGCGCTCTGGGCCAATGACAGCAATGCCCGCTGGAAGGCGCTGATCCCCGGCGTGGATGCGCGGCCGGTGCGGCGCGGCGATTTCACCGAGCTGACGATCAACCTGCCCGTCGCCAAGCCGCCCGAGATGCCGGACGACGCGCCCGGCCGGTTCCGCCCGGCGCCCATTCTCGAAGTCTCGACCTTCCGCGACTGGGCGGACGTCTCGCGCACCATGGCGCCGCTCTTCGCGACCGACGGCCTGATCGCGGCGGACAGCCCGCTCGCCGCCGAGATGGACGGCATCATGCGCGCGCAGGCGACGCCGCTCGCCCGCGCGCAGGCCGCCCTGCAGCTGGTGCAGGACAAGGTGCGCTATCTGGCCGTGCAGATGGACGGCGGCAATTATGTGCCGCAGACGCCGGACCAGACCTGGACGCTGCGCTATGGCGACTGCAAGGCCAAGACGCTGCTGCTGCTCGCGCTGCTGCGCGGCATGGGCATCGAGGCCGAGGCCGTGCTGGCGCACACGCAACTGGGCGACCTCGTCGTCAATCGACTGCCCAGCGCCGCCGCGTTCAACCATATCATCGTCCACGCGACGATCGGCGGCCAGTCGCTCTGGCTCGACGGCACCGGCATGGGCGCGCGCATCGAGGACATCCACGACACCCCGCCCTTCCGCAACGTGCTGCCCCTGCGGCCGGACGGCGCGGACCTCATTAAGATCGAGCCGCATGCCGATGGCCGCCCCTCGATCGACCTGACGCTGGACGTGGACGAGAGCAGCAGCGTCGACGTGCCCAGCGTGTTCGACCTGACGCTGGTGCTGCGCGGGGGCGCGGCGACCCAGATCAACCTGCTGCGCAACCAGCTCGACGCGGCGCGCCAGCAGCAGGTTTTCGGGGCCTTCCTCGGCAAGGTGGTGGGCGATTCGCAGTTCGGCATGATCCAGGTGGATTCGGACGAACAGGCCGGCCTGCTGACCTTCAAGGCGCGCGGCATCAATGCGAGCGCCTGGCGCTGGGACGACAAGGCGATGAAGCGCCCGCTCGACCGCTGGCTGGGGCTCATCAACTTCAACCCGGATCGCGCGCGCGCGGCATGGTCCGCCACCCCCGTCGCCACGCCCGCGCCCGAGGGCCGGCGCATCCATATGCGCCTGCGCCTGCCGGATGGCGGCACGGGCTTCCGCATCGATGGCGAGCCGCAGCTCCAGCAGCGCATCGCCGGGCTCGACTTCAACCGCAGCGTGACGCTTGCGGACGGCTATGTGACGCTGGACGAGCGCATCGACGCCACCGGCGCCGAGATCCCCACCAGCCAGATCGGCGCGGAGCGGGACCGGATGGGCACCGCCCGCGCCCGCGCGCCGCGCCTCATCGCTCCGGCCAATGCGCTGCGCAGCTGGAACCTCTCGGGCCGCGATCCGCGCGGCGCGGACCAGATCGCCAAGGCCGAAGCCATCCTTGCCGAGGCCATCGCGCGCGATCCCGCCGAAGTCAGCGCCTATCAGGCGCGGGCAGTGCTGCGCCGCGCCATCGGCAACCCGCGCGGCGCGCTGGCCGATCTCGACAAGGCGATCGGCATCGACCCCAGCCTGGAGCTGTATCTCACCCGCTCCGCCGTGCACGACGATCAGGGCAATCTGGCCGCCGCGCTGGCCGACGGGGAAGCCGCGCGCCAGCTCGACCCCTCGTCCGCCGCGGCGATCGCGCGGGTGGCCGAGCTCAAGGCCGAGCGTGGCGACCTGCCCGCCGCCCTCGCCCTGCTCGACGAGCGCATCGAGCTGGGCGGCGAGACCCGCCTGACCTACCGGCAAGTGAAGGCCGACCTGCTCGGCCGGTTCGGCGATGCGCAGGAAGCGCTCGCGCTGGTCGAGACCATGATCGCGGACCGGCCCGGCACGCCGAGCCTGCTCAACATGCGCTGCTGGATCAAGGGCACCCGCGAGGTCGATGTGCAGGGCGCGGCGCGCGACTGCACCTCGGCGCTCGAACTCAGCGACAATCCCTATCCGATCCTCGACAGCCGGGCGATGGTCGCCTTCCGCCTGGGCAATTATGACGATGCGATGCGCGATCTGGACGCAGTGCTCAACGCCGTGCCCAACATGGCCGCCAGCCGCTATCTGCGCGGTATCGTGCTCGCCCGGATCGACAGGCGGACCGAAAGCGCTGCCGACCTCGCCATCGCCCGCCGGCTCGACCCGCGGATCGACGATCAATATGCGCGCTACGGGATTCGGCCCTAGAGGCTGTTCGGTTGCGAGAAGGACGTTATCCTCGGCGAAAGCCAGGGCAACGCGCCGCGATCAAAGCGGACGAACGCCATGTCCGGCGCGGGTGCCTGTCGGCTGCCGATCCCCGGCACAGCGCAGGACTGATGCGCTGGCTCGAACGGATGCGTGCGAATGTACCGGGCGGCTGGCCCCATCGACGGCGGCCGCCCGGTCCAGCAGTAAACGGCAGAGTTCCGGCTTCCGACCGCAGCCTCGCTTCCGGTGGGCTCCTGCCTGCGCAGGAATATATGTGAGCCCAGCGCCACTAGCACGGTGCTCGGTCGCAACGGCAGCTCGGCCTCGGACAGCTCCAGGATCACCGCTCGCCATCACATCCCCGTCATCTCCGCGCACGCGGGAATGACGACGGGAGAAGATCAGGTCGATGCCCATCGCCGGGCCCAGGGCACTTGCACGCGCCCCATCCGGGCGCCGCTACGGTCCATTATCGCGCCGCGGCCCAGCCCGCCGCTCAGGCGCGGGCGAGGACGCTCTCGACGAGACCTTCGAACAGGCGCCGCCCGTCCGTGCCGCCATGGGCAGGTTCGATCATCCGCTCGGGGTGCGGCATCATGCCCAGCACATTGCCGGCGTCGTTGAGGATACCGGCAATGTCGCGCGCCGAGCCGTTGACGCTCTCGGCATAGCGGAAGGCCACGCGGCCCTCGCCTTCCAGCCGGTCGAGCGTCGCATCGTCGGCGACATAATTGCCGTCATGATGCGCCACGGGGATGGCGATGCGCTCGCCCGCGTCATAGCGGCTGGTGAAGGCGCTCTGGCTGTTCTCCACGGTGAGCGCGACGGTGCGGCACACGAAATGGATGCCCGCGTTGCGCATCAGCGCGCCAGGCAGCAGGCCGGTCTCGGTGAGCACCTGGAAGCCGTTGCACACGCCCAGCACGGAGACGCCGCGCGCCGCCGCCGCGGCGACCGCCTGCATCACCGGCGAGCGCGCCGCCATGGCGCCCGAGCGCAGATAATCGCCATAGGAGAAGCCGCCGGGCACGCCGATGAGATCGAGCCCGTCGGGCAGTTCGCTCTCGCCATGCCAGACCATCGCGGGCCTGGCCCCGCTCACCTGCTCCAGCGCGACGGCCAGATCGCGATCGCAATTCGACCCCGGGAAGACGATGACGGCGCTCTTCATCGCAGGCACTCCCTCAAATCAGCCAATGCTCTCGATGCGGTAATTCTCGATCACCGTGTTGGCGAGCAGCTTGCGGCACATCGCATCGATATCCGCCTCGCTCGTGCCCTCGGCCAGGTCCAGCTCGATGAGCTTGCCGGCGCGCACATCATTGACGCCGCCAAAGCCGAGGCCCGAGAGCGCATGCTGGATCGCCTTGCCCTGCGGATCGAGCACGCCGGACTTCAAGGTGACGAACACGCGGGCTTTCATGGGATGCTGATCCTTCGAATGGGTCGGTGCGAACGGATGCGGCAGGCCCTAGACCCGACCGCCGCACGCCGCAAGAGTGAAGGCGCTGTAGACGGCGTGGCGGGGACGATCCGGCGGACGGGTGCGCAGGTCAGGCGACATGAGAAATCCGCTGATCGGCCCCGATCCATGATGGCGGCCATCCCCACCGCGCGGCGATGCGCTCTGGGCTTCATGGGCACGCGGGCGTGTTCTCCTCCGCTCGCCTGACGCGGAAACCGGCCTTGGCTTTCGCCCGCGAACCGGTAGGCTGCGGATGATTGCCTCAGGAGAGCGTCATGACCGTGACCGGCATAGGTGGCCTGTTCTTCCGCGCCAGGGACCCCGATGCCCTGCTCATATGGTATCGCACCCATCTTGGCGTGGCCATGGCGGGACACACGCCATGGGAACAGGCGGCCGGGCCGACCGTGTTCATGCCCTTCGCCAGCAACACCGATTATTGGCCGGCGGACAAGCAGTGGATGATGAACTTCCGTGTCGCGGACCTGGACGCGCTTCTGGGCAAGCTCCGGCAGGCCGATATCGCCGTGACGACCGATCCCGCCTGGGACACGCCCGAGACAGGCCGGTTCGCCCGCATCCATGATCCCGAAGGCAATCCGATCGAGCTGTGGGAGCCGCCGGTCGCATAGCGATATCGGCCGCGATCCTTTCAGGCGCGGACGGCCACCCGGCTATCGGATGCGATAATAATCCGCCACCCGGTCCAGCGCGAAGCCGAGCACGAGCTTGCCCGCGCGCAGCGGCCAGCCCAGCGCCTGCTCGGCCGCGCCCAGGCTCTCGCAGGCGCACACGACGCGCCAGAGAATGTCGCAAAGCCCCGGCCCGGCGGCGGCGAGCGCGCCGTGCAGCCGATCATGCGCGGCCAGTTGCGCATGGCCGCGCCCGGGCCCGTCCGGCGCGGACCGGCGACCATGCGCGGGCGCGGCGGCGACATCCCAGTTCATCGTCACGCGCGCGCCCATCGCCGCCCGTTCCCAATCGGCGCGGATCGCCTCGGCGGCATCGAATTGCCGGCGCGAGAGCAGCTTGCGGGCGTGCAGCCATGTCACCGGCGATTCGCCCAGATGGACTGTCACCTTGTGCCGCTTGCCGTCCGGCCCCTCGATGTTGCGCTCGACGAACCGCGCCGGCCCTGCCCGCCTGCCCTTTGCCGCTTCACCTGCCGCCATCACTTGCCTCCCGCCGTTCGAGTCGGCAAGGCCATTGCCATGCGGCTCGAAATGTAGGACAGAGATAACCGAAAGGGTTATTTCAAGGAGGCAGGATGATTACCCGGATCCGCGAGGTGCGCAAGGCGCGCGGCTTGACGCTGGAGGAAGTGGCCGCCCGGTGCGACCCGCCGACCACGGCGCAGACCATCGGCCGGCTGGAGACAGGCACGCGAACCGTTTCGGTGAAGTGGCTGAACCGCATCGCCGCCGCGCTGGAAGTGCAGGCGAGCGATCTGGTCGACCTGCCGGAAAATGAAGTGGTGCCGGTCGCCGCGCTGGTCGGCCCGGACGGCGCCGGCGCGCCGAGCCGTCCGCTGACGCTGGTGCCGCCGCCCGTCCCCAAGGGCGCGCTCGGCATCCGCATGACCGCATCGCTGGGCGATTATCGCGCGGGCGACGAACTATGGTGCGCCCCGCTCCCGCCGGAGCGGTTCACCGAGGCGCTCAATCGCGACGTGCTGGTACCCCGCCCCGCCGGTCGCTTCCTGTTCGGCCGCCTCATCGGCCGCGACGGCACGATGCTGCACCTCCTCCCGCTCGGCGTGGGCGCCCGACAGCAGGTGGTGAGCGATCCGGCCTGGCTGGGCCTGCCGGTGCGGCTGATCCGGGGGCTGTGAAGCGGGACAAGGGACGCACCGCGCCATCCGCCCCACGCGCCCCTAATGCCTTCTTCACCGCCGCCTGCTAGTCACGCCATGCCATGAGCCTGCGCGTCCTGACCCTGTCCACGCTGTTCCCCGATGCGACGCGGCCCAATTTCGGCCTGTTCGTGGAGCGGCAGACGCGCGAACTGGCGGAGCGGGATGGCGTGGACGTCACCGTCGTCGCGCCGCGCGGCATTCCGCCATGGCCGCTTTCGCGCCATGCGCGCTACCGGGCGCTGGCGAGCCTGCCGGCGCGGGAGGCGTGGCACGGCCTCGACGTGCATCGGCCGCGCTTCCCGATCCTGCCGGCGATCGGCGGGCGCTGGCATCCGGCGCTGATGACGCGGGCGATCCTGCCGCTGGTCGCGCGGCTGCATGGCGAGCGGCCGTTCGACGTGATCGATGCGAGCTTCTTCTTCCCGGACGGTCCGGTGGCGCGGCGGCTCTCGATGGCGCTGGGCATTCCCTATTCGGTGAAGGCGCGCGGGGCGGACATCCATCATTGGGGACGCCACCCCGCCACCGCCGCCATGGTGCGCGCGGCGGGCGAGGCCGCGGCCGGGCTGCTCGCGGTGAGCGCGGCGATGAAGGCGGACATGGGGACGCTCGGCATGGATGCGGCAAAAATCCGCGTCCATTATACCGGCGTCGATCTCGACCGGTTCGCGCTGGCGGACCGCGCGGCGGCCAAAGCAGCCAAGGGGCTCGCGGGCCCGGTCATCGCCACGCTCGGCGCGCTCATCCCGCGCAAGGGGCAGGCGCTGGTGATCGAGGCGCTGGCCGGCCTGCCCGATGCGACGCTGCTGCTCATCGGCGAAGGGCCGGACCGCCCTGTCCTGACCGCGCGGGCCGAGCGGCTGGGCCTCTCGCATCGCGTGCGCCTGCTCGGCAGCGTGGCGCATGGCGACCTGCCCGGCTGGCTCGCGGCCTGCGACGTGATGGCGCTGCCCTCGGCCTCCGAGGGGCTGGCCAATGCCTGGGTGGAAGCGCTTGCCTGCGGGGTGCCGCTGGTCATCAGCGATGCCGGCGGCGCGCGTGAACTGATCGACCGGCCGGAAGCGGGGCGGATCGTGGCGCGCGAGGCCGGCGCGATCCGCGCGGCGGTGACGGACCTGCTGGCCGACCCGCCCGATCCGGCGGCGGTGCGCGCCTGCGCGGCGCGGTTCACCTGGGCGGCCAATGGCGACGCGCTCCTCGCGCATCTGCGGACCTGCGCGGGGCGGTGAGCCCGGCTCGACCGCGCGAGGGAGAAACCAGCCGCCACTCGATGGCAAAACGAAGATGCGCCGGACCTTGCGGCCGCCGGCTAATCCAGCGGCATCGTCCACACCATCACATTGCCGAACATGACCATCGCCGCGACGATCATCAGCCAGCCCTGCCGGGTCTGGCCCTTCTTCGCGATGAGGTAGATGCCGCCGATGCCGAGCGCGAGGCCGGCAAGCATCAGCAGGGAAAGAATGGTGCCGTTCATGGGTTGCATCCGTTAGCGCGCGGCGTCGCGCGGCGCAATCTGCTGTGGCTTTCTTGGGCCTGCAACACTAGATAGCCCGGCAAATGCGACTCGCTGTTTGCCTCGTCGCGCTTCGGGAAATCTGGAACCATGCGCATCGCCATTGCCTCCGATCATGCTGCCGTGCCGCTCAAGGCGGCGCTCGTCGAATGGCTGGCCGAGCAGGGCCATGAGGTCGCCGATCTGGGGACGGACGGCAGCGCGAGCGTCGACTATCCCGATTATGGCTACAGGCTGGCCGAGGCGGTGGCCGCCGGCCGGGCCGAGCGCGGCGTCGCGCTGTGCGGATCGGGCATCGGCATCTCCATCGCGGTCAACCGCAACCCGGCCTGCCGCTGCGCGCTCGTCTCCGAGCCGCTGTCCGCCGCGCTCGCGCGCGAGCATAATGACGCCAATGTCATCGCCATGGGCGCGCGGCTGATCGGGCTCGATATGGCCAAGGCGTGCCTCGCCGCCTTCCTCGCCACGCCGTTCGGCGGGGATCGTCACGCGCGGCGGGTCGGCAAGCTTGGCCATCCGCCCGTTTTCGTCGCCGCCGACTGAACCGCTCATCAGGGGACCTGCCGCAATGACCATCTCGCCCGACCTCGCCGAACCGGAAACGCAAGCGTCCATCCGCCCGACCGGCTTCTTCACCGGGGCGCTGGAGCAGGCCGATCCGGCCGTGTTCGCCGCGATCCAGGGCGAGCTGGGCCGGCAGCGCGACAAGATCGAGCTGATCGCATCGGAGAATATCGTGAGCCGCGCCGTGCTGGAGGCGACCGGCAGCGTGTTCACCAACAAATATGCCGAGGGCTATCCGGGCAAGCGCTATTATGGCGGCTGCGAATTCGCCGATGTGGTCGAGCGGCTGGCGATCGAGCGCGCCAAGCAGCTCTTCGGCTGCGAATTCGCCAATGTGCAGCCCAATTCCGGCAGCCAGATGAACCAGGCGGTGTTCCTGGCCCTGCTGGAGCCGGGCGATGCCTTCATGGGGCTCGATCTCTCGGCGGGCGGGCACCTCACCCATGGCTCGCCGGTCAACATGTCCGGCAAATGGTTCAAGCCCATCCCCTATGGCGTGCGGCAGGACGATCAGTTGCTGGACATGGACGCGATCGCCGCGATCGCGCGCGAGCATAAGCCCAAGCTCATCATCGCGGGCGGCACGGCCTATTCGCGCGTGTGGGATTTCGCGGCATTCCGCGCCATCGCGGATGAAGTGGGCGCGCTGCTGATGGTCGACATGTCGCACTTTTCCGGCCTCGTCGCCGGCGGCGCGCATCCCTCGCCTTTCCCGCATGCCCATGTCGTCACCACCACCACGCACAAGTCGCTGCGCGGCCCGCGCTCGGGCATCATCCTCACCAATGACGAGGCGCTGGCCAAGAAGATCAACATGGCGGTGTTCCCCGGCATGCAGGGCGGCCCGCTGGTGCATGTGATCGCGGCCAAGGCCGTGGCGTTCGGCGAGGCGCTGCAGCCCTCGTTCAAGGCCTATGCCCACCAGATCGTCGCCAATGCGCGCGCGCTCGCGGCCTCGGTCGCGCAGGCCGGGCTGGCGGTGGTCTCGGGCGGCACGGACAATCACCTGATGCTGGTCGACCTGCGGCCCAAGGAGGCGACCGGCAAGGCCGCCGAGAAGGCGCTCGACCGGGCGTTCATCACCTGCAACAAGAACAGCGTGCCGTTCGACACGGCGAGCCCGTTCGTCACCTCCGGCCTGCGGCTGGGCACGCCGGCCGGCACCACGCGCGGCTTCCGCGAGGCGGAGTTCACGCAGATCGGCCAGTGGATCGCCGAGGTGGTCGAGGGCCTGCGCCGCAATGGCGACGAAGGCGACGGGCAGGTCGAGGCGCATGTGCGTGAAAAGGTGAAGACGCTCACCGCACGCTTCCCCATCTATTGAAAGGCACAAGGCCATGAGCGAACCGAACGACCTGATGGACCGGGTGAAGACCGAAGTGTCCGGCATGGCCAAGCAGGGCATGGGCCATCCCTCCACCAGGCCGGTGCTGACCGGCGCCGCGATCGGCGCGGTCGCCGGCGTGCTGCTGCCGGTCGTCTCGCTGCCGCTCGGCCTCATCGCCGGGGCGGGCGTGGCGCTCTGGACCCGCGTGCGCCGATAAGATGCGTTGCCCCTATTGCGGACATGAGGATAGCCAGGTCAAGGACAGCCGGCCCACCGAGGATGCCGGCGCCATCCGCCGCCGCCGCCAGTGCGAAGGCTGCGGCGCGCGCTTCACCACCTTCGAGCGCATCCAGCTGCGCGAGATCATGGTGGTCAAGTCGGACGGGTCGAGCGAGGTGTTCGAACGCGACAAGCTGGCCCGCTCCATCGAGATCGCCTGCCGCAAGCGCGCCATAGAGCCGGTGCGCATCGAGCGGCTGGTCGCCGGCATCCAGCGCCAGCTCGAAACCAGCGGCGAGAGCGAAGTGCGCACCGCGCGCATCGGCGAACTGGCGATGGAGGGCCTCAAGGGGCTGGACAGCGTGGCCTATATCCGCTTCGCCAGCGTGTATAAGGACTTCAGCGAGGCCAAGGATTTCGAGGAGTTCGCCGGGGCGATCCGCGAGGTCGGCGGGGAGTGAGGGGGCCTGCGGGGCGTTTCGTGGCGCTTTCAATGACCATCCGTTCGGTTCGAGCGTTTGTCGAGCGAAGTCGAGACAAATGTCGAGAAGCCGCGTCAGAGAGAAGCGCGCCATGAGTTTCTGGGTCTACATCCTGCGTTGCGCAGATGGCAGCTATTATACTGGACATACGGACGATCTGGAGCGCCGGATCGCCCAGCATCAGGCCGGAGAGCTTCCCGGATACACGCATGATCGTCGACCGATCGAGCTGATGTTCAGCGAGACATTCACGGACCGCATCGATGCGCTGGAGCGCGAGCGTCAGATCAAGGACTGGTCGCGGAAGAAGAAGGAAGCGCTGTTTAGGGGCGATTTTGGTGGCGTGAGGGAAGCGAGCGAGGTTTCTCGACACTCGTCTCGACTTCGCTCGACGAGCGCTCGAACCGAACGGGAGGGGATCAACGAAAGGGACGAAACCACCCGTTCGGTTCGAGCGCTCGTCGAGCCTGTCGAGACGAGTGTCGAGAACGCTCTTCCCCCACCCCCCGTTATCGTCCTCGTCCGCCCGCAACTCGGCGAGAATATCGGCAAGGCGGCCCGCGCCATGCTGAACTTCGGCCTGACCGAGCTGCGACTGGTCGCCCCGCGCGATGGCTGGCCGAACCCGGATGCCGGCCCGTCCGCGGCCGGCGCGGACATCGTGCTGGGCAATGCGCTCGTGTTCGACACGCTGGCGCAGGCCGTCGCCGATTGCGCGCATGTCTATGCGACCACGGTGCGCAAGCGCGGCGTCACCAAGCCGGTCGTCGGGCCGGACGAGGCCGCGCGCGCCATCCATGCCGCGCCGGGGCGCAGCGCCATCGTGTTCGGCCCGGAACGCTCCGGGCTGGAGACGGAGGAAGTCGCGCTCGCCCGCGCCATCCTCACCGTGCCGATCAACCCCGCGTTCGCCTCGCTCAATCTGGCGCAGGCGGTCATCCTGTGCGCCTATGAATGGTCGAAACAGGCCGCGCTGGCCCAGCCGACCGTGACGGACCTGCTGCCGCCCGCCCCGCAGGACGAGCTGGACGGCATGATCGACCAGCTCGAAGCGATGCTGGAGCATGCCGGCTATTTTTATCCGCCCAGCCGCGTGCCGGCCACCCGGCGGACACTGCGCACGCTGCTCACCAAGCCGGGCTGGAACCATCTGGAAGTGCGCACGCTGCGCGGCGTGCTGTCCTCGCTGGCCAATCCGCGAGCACGCTGACAAGAGGCCGTTCCGCCGCGAAGGCGAGCCCATCCACGAGACGACCAATGCGCGATCGTGGCACATGCCGGCACCAACTTCCGTCTGGCGCGCGTGCGCGGAAACGACAATCATGCGCAGACAATCAGCATCCCGGGGACTGCCGCCTTCATGCCCGCCATCCAGCTTCTTCTCATTCTCGCGGCGATTTGCGGAACCGGCGCCGGGGTGGCTTTATGGTGGCGGCGATCGGAGATCAGGGCGCTCGAACGGGCACTCTATCCCGAGATCATCTCGATGCGCTTCCAGGCCCGTGCGCTGGCGACCGAGATCGCCCGCCAGCATGCGGCCGGCCCGCCGCTCGATGCCGCGTTTTTCTGGCAATGGCGCCTCTCTGCCCCGCTCGTCTATCCCGCGGCCGCGCAGCGCCTCGGGCTGCTGCCGGGCGACGCGCCGGACAGGATCGGCCATTTCCATGCCCAACTCGCGGAGGCGCGCGCGCGGCTGGCCGAGGTGAGGTCCGCCGGCATGCTGCCCGCGCCCTACCGTCTGCTCAGCAACCTGATGCGCGCCTCCAATCATGTCGAGCCATGGGTCAGGGCCCGGCAGCCGCGCTTCGGCGCCATGCCGGGCGATCATCCGGACATGGCCGAGGCGCACGCGCTGCTCGATACGCTGGAAGATGGCGTCAGCGAACCGGTGGCTCACCCCTGGTTCTGGGCCGATTGCTGCGCGCGGGACGAGCCCGACGCCTGACGACGCCCCCGCGCCTCGCGGCCCGGTCAGACCTCCTTCGCCAGCCGATCGAACGCCGCCAGACGCGTGAGCAGCGCCTCCATCTGGGCGAGCGGCACCATGTTCGGGCCGTCCGAGGGCGCATTGTCCGGGTCTTCATGCGTCTCGATGAACAGTCCCGCGCAGCCGACCGCGATCGCCGCGCGGGCGAGCGGGGGCACGAATTCGCGCTGGCCGCCCGAGGTGAGGCCCTGCCCGCCGGGCAGTTGCACGGAATGGGTCGCGTCGAAGATCACCGGATAGCCGGTCTGCGCCATGATCGGCAGTGCGCGCATGTCCGACACCAGCATATTATAGCCGAAGGTCGCGCCGCGCTCGCACAGCATGATATTCTCATTGCCGGTCGAGGCGATCTTGGCGGCGACATTGGCCATGTCCCACGGCGCGAGGAACTGGCCCTTCTTGACGTTGATCGTCCGCCCGGTCTCTCCCGCGGCGAGCAGCAGATCGGTCTGCCGGCACAGGAAGGCCGGGATCTGGAGGATGTCGCACACCTGCCCCGCGATGGCGCAATGGGCGGGCTCATGCACGTCCGTCACCACCGGGCAGCCGAATTCGTCGCGGATGCGAGCGAGCATCTCCAGCCCCTTCTCCATGCCGATGCCGCGCTTGCCGCCGAGCGAGGTGCGGTTGGCCTTGTCGTAGCTCGCCTTGAACACGAAGGGGATGCCGAGCCGGGCGCACAGCTCGGCGAGCGAGCCCGCGATCATCCGCGCATGGTCCAGCGTCTCGAGCTGGCAGGGGCCGGCCAGCAGCCCGAACGGCAGATGATTGCCGAAGCGCGCCGCGCCCGCCGTCACGGTTCTGGTCATGATCGAACATCTCCCCTGATCGGCGCATCCCGCCCTCTTCCCTGCCTAAAGACCCGTGCGCGCGTGAAAGCAAGCCGGGCTTCCGCCGTGCAGCCACACCAGATCGTCGCATTTGACGGGAACAGGCCGGATCGTCATGGCTTTGCCCCATCATGACGAACGGGAAACAGAAGCCAGAATGACGGCAGGTCGCACGAATATCCGGGAACATCATTGGGACGCGTGTCGCGCGCTCTTCATGCTGCTCGGCATCCCCTATCATGTCGCCATGGCCTATCGCGCCAATGACGTGTGGATCGTGAATGCGGGCGAAGGCGCGTTCGTCTTCACCTGGCTGGCGGATATCATCCATCTGTTCCGCATGCCCGCCTTCTTCGTCATCGCCGGCTATTTCGCGGCGCTGCTGCTCGCTCGCCGCGCGCCGGGCACATGGTTCTCCAGCCGGCTGACGCGGCTCGGCATTCCCTTCGTCGCGACATTGCTGACGCTCAATCCGCTGCTCAACCTGTTCTGCGAGCTGTCGAATTTCTCCTGGCGGCCCGCGCTTGCCTCCTGGCAGCATAATAGCGAGATTTCGGGCGGCTACTGGGTGCGGCACCTGTGGTTCATCATCGTGCTGCTCTATTGCTCGGCGGCCGCCGCGCTGCTCTGCCGCATCTCGCCGCGCATCCGCACGGGCGAGATCGCCCCGGCGCGGGATGTGCGGCTGGCGCGGGCGCTGCCGCTCACCATCCTGGGCGCGGCCATCGCCATCGGCCTGTGGGAAGCGATCGCCATCGAACTCTTCTACATGGGCGGGCTGGCGACCAATCTGCCCCAGCAGATCCTGCGCCTCGATCAGGTGATCGAGTTCGCGCCCTGGTTCCTCGCCGGCTGGCTGGTCGCACGCGCGCCCGCCGTGAAGGCCGCGCTGTATCGTCCGTCCGCCGGCGTGGCGCTGATGGGTCTTGTCGCGCTCGGCATCCATTATGCGGTCGGCGCGCAGCTACACCCGGCGGCGGGGCGCTTCGTCGATACGATCGTCGCGGTGTCCATGACGCAGATGCTGGTCGCCGCGATGAAGCGCCTGGCCGACCGGCCGCATCCGCTCGTGCAGGAGTTCGTCCGCGCCTCCTTCGTCATCTATCTGTTCCATCTGCCCATCGTCGCCGGGCTGGTCGTGATGGGTCAGCCGGTCGCGGCGCCGGTGGTGCTCAAGGCATCGGTCATCATGGTGCTGACGCTGGCACTGTCCTACGCGGCCTGGCTGGTGGTGGCGCGCTTCCCGACGCTGAGATTGCTCTTCGACGGCATCCGGCCCGCCGCGGCCGACGCAGCGCGCACCCTGCCCTCGCGCCCGCTGGCCACGCGAGAACTCGGCAGCCAGCATCCCTAGCCTGTGTGGCGGAAGCGCCGCCGCCCGTCTTGACTTTCACGCCGTCCCTCGTCATAGGCGCGCCTTCGTGATTGGCCCCACATTCCGGTGAAGTGGCGGCCCTGCCTCCGAAATATGAGCGTCAGGCGAGTGACCGGGATCGACGCCGCCATCCTTCCAGGATGCGGCAGACGTTGTTCGCAGTTGAAGGAATACAGACATGACGAAGCGCACCAGCGCCAAGTACAAGCTCGACCGCCGCATGGGCGAGAATATCTGGGGTCGCCCGAAGAGCCCGGTCAACAAGCGCGAATATGGCCCCGGCCAGCACGGCCAGCGCCGCAAGGGCAAGATGTCCGACTTCGGCATCCAGCTGCGCGCCAAGCAGAAGCTCAAGGGCTATTATGGCGACGTGACCGAGAAGCAGTTCAAGAAGAACTACAGCGAGGCGAGCCGCATGAAGGGCGACACCGGTCAGAACCTGATCGGCCTGCTCGAGCGCCGGCTGGATGCGGTGGTCTATCGCGCCAAGTTCGCACCGACTATCTTCTCGGCCCGTCAGCTCGTCAGCCATGGCCACATCTTCGTGAACGGCGTGAAGTGCAACATCGCCTCGCGGCTGGTGAAGCCGGGCGACGAGATCACGCTGGGCAAGAAGGCGCAGGAGATGGCGCTGGTGATGGAGGCGCAGAGCCTCGCCGAGCGCGACCTGCCCGACTATATCGCCCCGGACGGCGCCGCCAAGGTGACCTACACCCGCGTGCCGACGCTGGACGAAGTGCCCTATCCGGTGAAGATGGAGCCGAATCTGGTCGTCGAGTTCTACTCGCGCTGATCCGGCGGCTTCGGCCGAGGCGAAAGATTTCGAAGGGCGGTCCGGCAACGGGTCGCCCTTTTCCGTTCGGGCCATGGCCGGCATAAGGCCGATCGCCATTGCCTCACGCTCGCCGATGGCTTCAGGTCCGGCCGTCCGCAAATGGCGTCTTCCCGCATTCAATCGCCGCGTGCCGCTCCCCCATCTCCCGAATGCCAGGCGACCCTGGACAGGAAAACGGCGCGCGCCATATCCTTGACCGTCTGGCCCCGGCGCAACTGGGCAGTGCGTCAGGATATGCGCCGCGGCTTCGGCCGAAGCTGACCCGCACCTGCGAGCGACGGCGCATCACGCCGCCGATCATGGCGGAGCCGGCGATCATCATCATCCGGGCGGGCGGCTCGGGAACGCCGGACGGCGGGACCACCGATGCCGGCCGGTTGGCCGATCGCCTCAGCTCAGATTGGCGCGATACAGTTTGAGCAATTCGCCCCAGGCGCGTTCGGCCGCCGCCTCGTCATAGACCTGGCTGCCCGGCACGCACCAGCCATGGTCGGCCGGATACACCTCCACCGTCGCGGTGCGATGCGCATCGGCGAAGGCCTGTTTCAGCGCATCCTTGGCGGCCGGGTCGCGCGCATCGTCATTGCGGGCGACGGCGACCAGATAGGCGGCCTGCGTCTTGGGAATGAGCAGATGCGGGCTGTTCGGCTGGTCCGTCACCAGCCCCCCGCCATGGAAGCTGCCGACCGCGCCGATGCGGCCAGGCACGGCAGCGGCGGTGCGGAAGGAGAGCGGACCGCCCATGCAATAGCCCTGCACGCCGGCCTTCTTCGCCCCGTCGGTCTGCGGTTGCGCGTCGAGGAAGGCGAGGTAGGCGAGTGCGTCCCTGTCCACGCCATCGTCCGTCATCGCGGCGCGATAGCCGAACAGCGCCTCGCGCGCCTGCGCATTGCCGAAGTCGAACGCGCCATCGACCACCGGTGCGCGCTTGCTGCGATAGAAGGGATTGGGCACGAGCACGACATGGCCCTCCGCCGCGAGCCGCCGGGCCATGGCGCGGAACACCGGCCGCAACCCCATGATATCCGGCCAGACCAGCACGGCGGGCCATTGCCCCTGCTCGCCGGGAAGGAACAGCGCGGCGTCCGCCTCGCCATCGGGCGTGGTGACGGTGACGTCCCGCTCGATCACATTGCCCTCCGCACCGGACGCGCAGGCCGCCGTGGAGGCCAGCCCGGCCATGGCGACACCCGTGGCGACGAAACCGCGGCGCGTGAGGCTCCAATCTTCGACGAGACCCTGATGGATATCATTGTCGCACATCGCCGCTCATCTCCCGTTGTCGCCCTCAGAGCCCCAGCTTGGCCGCCATGAACCGCGCCGACCGCGTCAGCATGTCCCGGCGGATCGCGCTATCATCCAGATAATGATCGATCTTGTCATAGATGACCAGTTCCGAACTGCGACCCACCTGACGCAGTTCGCTGTCCATCGCACGGCTGTGATCCACCCCGACATTCCGGTCGAGCGTGCCGTGGAACAGCAGCACCGGCACCTGAATGCGCGCGGCCTGTTTGAGCGGTGAACCGGCTATCGCCTCGGGACCGCTGCCGATGAAATTCTCACCGAGGAAGCGGCCGGCATATATCTCCTGATCGTGCTTCAGGCGCACGAGGTCCGTCACCGGCGCGACCGCGACGACGGCCTTGAACAGGCCGGGCTCCGTCGCGGCGGACTGCAGCGCCGCATAGCCGCCATAGGACCAGCCGAAGATGGCGAGCTTGTTCGGATCTGCAATGCCCTGGCTCACCAGCCAGCGCCCTGCATCGTCGACATCGCCGATCGCGACGCGCCACCGGCGGAAGCCCTGATTCTCGAACCATTCCTCGCCATAGCCATCCGAGCCGCGATAATTGGGCTGCAGCACGGCATAGCCCAGGCTCGCCCAGAACTGCACCAGCCAGTCATAGCCCCACTCATCACGCGCACTCGGGCCGCCATGCGGCATGACGATGGCGGGCAATCCTTTCGCATTCTCCCGGCCGGGCGGCATGGTCAGATAGGCGGGAATCTGCGTACCATCTGCCGCGGTGTAGTTGATCGGCTGCTGACGGGCGAGCGTGACCCCTTCCAGTTCCGGTTGCGCCAGCATCAACTCGTTCAGGCCGCGCGTGGTCCGGTCGTAGAGATAATATCGGCCGGGATCGATGTCGCTGCTGGCGCGCAGGAGGAGTTGGTTCTCGTCCTGGCTGGAATCGATGAAATTGATCTGCGGCAGATTGGGCAGCGCGCGCGCCAGCGCCTCGGCCAGGCTGCGATAGGCGGGATCGATATATTCCACATAACGCTGGTCCGTCGCATAGCTCACACCGATCACGCGCTCGGCCCGGCCGACACGGACGAAGCCGCTCACGTCCACCTGCGGATGGGCAAAGAGCAATGTGCGAGTCAGATTGCCATCCAGCGACATCGTATAGGCCGCGAGCCGGCCATCGAGCTTATCCAGACCGAATGCTACATTTGCCTCCGGATCGACCGCATAGGGATCGAACCCGACCTCCGTCTCGGTGTTGACGGTGCTCAGGTCCAGCCAGCCCCGCTCGCCGGGCTTGCGGTACAGATATTTGACGAAGGGCGAGGCATAGCCCTGCGCCGTGCGCTGCTGGCGTGCATAGCGGATGCGGACACGGCCATGGCCATCCGACAGATAGCCCGAGACATTCAGGTCAGGACTTTCGACGGTGCGCCGGCGCAGGGACCGCGTGTCGACATCGTCCAGCCCGATGCCTTCCTGATTCTGGCTGAGCCGTGTGCCGATCGACCGCTCCGGAATATATTGGGTGAGCATCAGCACATGGCCATCGTCACCCGTATTCCAGTCGACAACGGAACCGCCCCAGAGATCATAGCCGAAGCGATCCGCGTTCGGACTGCCGGAGCGCAATGTCTGGATGCGCGATCCATCCGAATCGACCGCCATGAGCCGCGAGAAATAGACGACATCCAGGTTGCCCTCCAGCTTCGTCGCGCCATAGACACTGCAAAGCAGGCGCGAGTTGCTGGCCCAGTTGCAGCCTTCGAGGCGCTCGGGATTGCCACTGGCGCGCAGGATTGGCCGGAAGCCCGCGCTGCCATCCGTCGGTGAGACGAGCACCGCCGCGCCCTGCCCCGCCGTGGGCTGGATCACCGCAATATGCTGGCCATCCGGAGACAGGCTCGCCTGCTGAACCCGCTGCCGGGCACCGAAAATCGCCGCCTTTGCCGCGATGTCGTCTTCCTGAGCGAACGCCATGGACGGCCAGGCCAGACAGACACCGACGAGGCCCGTCATCAACACGCGCGTATATCCAGTCATGCATCCCCCCTGGGCACGGCGAATTCGCGACATCGCGAACCGCGCTGGCGCCACATCCCCCTTGTCGGCCTCGATATATCCTTGCAACAAGGCGGCCTGCAATCGGAGATGTGAGGAGAATTCGGTGCGTTTGAGAGCTTTCACGCTGGCCCCGCTCGGGCTGCTTGCCGTGAGCGCGGTGGCGCTTGCCCAGCCGGACGGGACCAGCGCGCCGCCCGCCACGCCCTTCGCCCTGCCCGCCCCGGTGCGCGCGCCGGCCATATCGGTGAACACTCTCAAGACCGTGACGCGCACGCTGTCCTCCGATGCGTTCGAAGGCCGCGCGCCGACCACGGCGGGCGAGGAGAAGACCGTCGCCTATCTGATCGACCAGATGCGCCGCGCGGGCCTGCGCCCCGGCAACAATGGCAGCTGGACGCAGGATGTGCCGATGGTGGAGATCACCGCCTCGCCGGACATGACCCTCGCCATCGATGGCGGCGCCACGCCGCTGCGCTTCGCCTACAAGACGGACATGATCGCCGGGACCGATCGCGTCACGCCGCGCATCGACATCGCGAACAGCGAGATGGTGTTCGTCGGCTATGGCATCAACGCGCCGGAAAAGGGCTGGAACGACTATGCCGGCATGGATGTGCGCGGCAAGACCGTCGTCATCCTCATCAACGACCCCGATTATGAGATGGAAGGGCTGGATGGCCCGTTCGGCGGCCGGGCGATGACCTATTATGGCCGCTGGACATACAAGTTCGAGGAAGCCGCCCGGCAAGGCGCGGCCGCCGCGATCATCGTGCACGACACGTTCCCCGCCGCCTATCCCTGGGGCGTGGTCGTCTCCTCCTGGACGGGCCCGCGACTCGAACTGGACGAACCGGGCAATCATATGGACCAGTCCGAAGCGATCGGCTGGATGACGCTGGACGCGGCCAGGGCGACCTTCACCGCCGCCGGCCAGGATTATGACGCGCTCGCCGCCGCGGCCAAGCGCCCCGGCTTCCGCGCCGTGCCGCTCGGCCTCAAGGCCAGCCTCTCCTTCACCAACACCATCCGCCGGCAGGCCTCGCGCAATGTGGTGGGCCTGCTGCCGGGCAAGACGCGGCCCGACGAATATGTGCTCTACTCCGCGCATTGGGACCATCTGGGGCGCTGCGAGCCGATCGATGGCGATGACATCTGCAATGGCGCGCTCGACAATGCGACCGGCACCGCCGGCCTGATCGCGCTCGCCCAGGCGCAGGCCCGCGCCGGCGCGGCCGATCGCAGCATGATCTTCCTCGCCGTGACGGCCGAGGAAAGCGGCCTGCTCGGCTCGCGCTATTATGCCGAGAACCCCATCTATCCGCTCGCCCAAACCGCCGGCGGCGTGAACATGGACGGGCTCAACGTGTTCGGCCCCACACGGGACGTCGTCATCGTGGGCGGCGGCAAGTCGGAACTGGAGGCCTTCCTGGAGCGCGCCGTGCACGATGAGGGCCGGGTCATCGTTCCGGAAGCCACGCCGGAGAAGGGCAGCTTCTACCGCTCTGATCATTTCAGCTTCGCCAAGCTCGGCGTGCCGATGGTCTATGCGGATAGCGGCGAGGACCGGATCATGGGCGGCATCGCGGCCGGGCAGGCGGCGGCGGAGGATTATACGACCAATCGCTATCACAAGCCGCAGGATGAATTTGATCCGAACTGGAACTGGGCCGGAGCCGTGCAGGACCTGCAACTCTATTATCGGATCGGTCGCGAACTCGCGATGAGCGACCTGTGGCCCAACTGGTATCCGGACGCGGAATTCCGCGCGATCCGGGACCGGAGTCGCATGCAGGAGTGAGCATGGCATGCTGCGCGGCATGGCCGCGCAGCAACAAATAGCGACAAATTAGGACAAACTGTGCCACCCACGCGGCAAGATGCTGCGCTGCAAAATTGCGGCTTGACGACAGCAAGTTGCGGGAGGAAACCGCAATTCACACAATAGCAGCCAGGGGAAAGTGGGAACATGGCGCAATATAGCCGAGACATTGCGGTGCATCCGAGGGTGGATGAAGTGGACGCAGTGGCCAATGGGCGCGCCGTGATCCGACATGAAGCGGCCGCTCTCAATCTTCTTGCCGAAACACTGGACCAGAATTTCGTTCGCGCCATCGACGAGGTTTTCAGGACCAATGGGCGCGTCATCGTCTCGGGCATCGGCAAGTCCGGACATGTCGGCCGCAAGATCGCGGCCACGCTGGCCGCGACCGGCACCGTCTCCTTCTTTCTCCATGCCGGTGAGGCCGCCCATGGCGACCTGGGCATGGTGATGGAAGGCGACGTGCTGCTCATCCTCTCCAACAGCGGCCAGTCGCGTGAGCTTGGCCCGTTGCTGACCCATGCGCGGCGCCTGGGCGTGCCGACGATCGCCATCGTCTCCAACCTGCGCTCGGCGCTCGCCCGCGCGGCCAATGTCGTGCTGGCGCTGCCCGCGACGCCGGAAGCCTGCCCGGCCCGCATCGCGCCCACCACCTCGACCACGATGATGCTGGCGCTGGGCGACGCGCTCGCCCTCGCCGTCATGCGCCGTCGCGGGCTGACGCGGAACGACCTTGCGCTCTGGCATCCGGGCGGCGACATCGGCGCGCGGCTCGCCTCGGTCGAGGAGATGATCGACTGCAACGATCCCCTGCCGCTGGTGCGCGCCGATGCGCCGATGCGCGATGTCGTGCTGGAGATGACCTCCGCCGGCAAGGGCGTGACCGGCGTGGTCGACGACAGTGGCGCGCTGATCGGCGTGGTGACGGACGGCGACCTGCGCCGGGCCTTCGATCAGGTGCTGATCGCGCGGGCCCGCGACATCATGACCCCCAACCCGATCACGGCGCCGCGCGGCATGCCCGTGGAGGATGTGCTGGCGGTGATGAACGATGCCAAGATCACGGTCGTGTTCGTGACGGAGCCGGGCAATCCGCGCCGGCCGATCGGCATCGCACATATCCACGATCTCGTCGTCTGACGGGCCTGCCCGTGGCATCGGCGGCAACCGGAGCGACCTGCGCGCTCATCATTCCCGCGCGCTATGAATCCAGTCGTTTCCCCGGCAAGCCGCTTGCGCTCATCGCCGGCGCGGACGGCTCGCGTCGCCCGCTGATCGAATGGACCCACGGCGCCGCGATGGCGGCGGCCGATGGCGATGCGGTGTTCGTGGCCACGGACGATGCGCGCATCGCCGCTGCCGTCGGCGAACTGGGCGGCAAGGTGCTGATGACCGATCCGGCCTGCCGCAACGGCACCGAGCGGATCGCCGATTGCCTCGCCCAGCTCGACGGCACGGACATCTTCATCAATGTGCAGGGCGACGCGCTGCTCACGCCGCCCGCCTTCATCACGGCCCTGCGCGACCATATGCGCGCGCATCCCGAGACGCAGGTCGCGACCGTGGCGATCCGCGCCTCCGCCGAGACCTATCGCCATCTCGCCGACGATGCCGCGCAAGGCCGCGTCGGCGGCACGACCGTGGTGCTGGATGCGGCCGGCCATGCGCTCTATTTCTCCAAGCGCATCCTGCCCTATCTGCCGGACGGGCGCGCGCCGGATGCGGACATGCCGATCCTGCTGCACCTCGGCCTCTACGCCTATCGCCGCGCGGCGCTCGAACGCTATGTCGCAACCGGCGTGACGATGCTGGAAACGGTGGAGGGGCTGGAGCAACTCCGCTTCCTGGTCGGCGGCACGCCGGTCACGGTCCTCACGTTCGACGAGACCGGCTATCCGATCGTCGAGGTGAACAATCCGAGCGACATTCCCATTGTCGAAGGGATATTAAGCCGGCGCGGCCTGGCCTAGAGCGGCATCATGACCGCTCCCGCCACCAATCCGGCCGCGATCTGCCGACCGGGGCGCTGCGCCATGCTGCGCCAGGCCATGCTGGCGGTCGCGGCCATGGTGTCGCTCGGCGGGTGCGCCATCTCCCGGCAGATCGTCTACGCACCCAATCATGATGCCGTCGCGCTGGAGCCGGGACCGGCGGGCCTGCCCCAGCCGATCCATGTGACCAGCGCCGACGGTCTCGATCTGGCCGGCTATTACTGGCCCGGCGCGCCCGGCGATCCCGATGTCGCCATCTATTTCCATGGCCGCCACTGGAATGCGCAACGCAGCGCAAACGCAGCGCGCTACGTGAGCGGGGCCGGCGACGCCGTGATGGTCGCCTCCTATCGCGGGTTCGACGACAATCCCGGCCGGCCGAGCGAAGACGGGCTGTCGCGCGATGCGGCGGCCTTCATCGCGCGGGCACGGGCGCTTGGCGGACCGGATGCGCGCATCTGGCTGGTCGGCCATTCCATCGGCGCCGCCGTCGCCCTGCGCGCGGCCGCGCAGGATGGTCATGTCGACGGCGTCATCGCGCTGAGCAGCTTCGTGCGCATCGCCGATGCAGCGCCCCGCATCACGCGCGCGCTGATCCCCGACCGCTGGGACAATGCCGCCGCGCTCGCCAAGCTGCACATCCCCGTCATCTTCATCCAGGGCGCGCTCGATCGCCTCGTCCCGCAAGGCAGCGCCACGACCCTGTTTGCCGGCTATGACGGCCCGGCAAGTCTGGTTATGGGCGAAGAGAGCCGGCATAATCCGGATATGGCGCAGATCGGCCCATGGATCAGCCAGGCCATCGCCGCGATGGCGGGCGGCACGCTCGCCACCCTGCCCGCCCCGCCGCCGGGCTGGGTCGAGAAGGCGCGGCGGCCATGAGCGGCCCGGCCGACATCCTCTTCGCGCTGCCGCCTTTTCCGGGCGCGAAACCGCATCAGGCGCTCCGTCCGGCGCCCGGCCAGATCGCCGCCGGATCGGCCGAAGACCTCATCGCGGCGTGGCGCGCGCATGACTTCATGCCGGGCTTCTGGAACCGGCCCGAGGTTTCGCCGGACCCCGCCGCCGCGCAACTCGCCGCCCGGCTCGCCACGCCCGGCGACGCCGCGCAGGAAGCCGCGCTGCGTGACGAGGTCTCGCAGCGGCTGCTGCGCGACCTGCGCTATCATGATCCGTTCACCGGCGCGCCGACCACGCCGGCCGCCCTGATCGCGATCCTGGCCGGCTGGCAGAGGCTCGTCGCCGCGAACCGGCCGATCGCGGCGGCCTTCGGCTTCGCGCACTGGAAGCGCGACACGGTCGATCCGCTGCTCTGGGGTGGCCATCCCGTGCCTTTCCGGCCCGCCCGGCTCGCCGAACTGGGGCAACTGCCACCCGGCGCGCAGATCGCCGTCTGGAAGGCCCGCGTGCCGGACGACATGCTCGAACGGATCGAGACCGGCCCGTGGCGCGTGGTGGAAGTGGAGGATGGCTTCATCCGCTCCATCGGCCTGGGCGCGGACTGCGTCCCGCCGCTCTCCATCGTCGTGGACGATCTGGGCATTCATTATGACCTGCACCGGCCGAGTCGGCTCGAACAGATGCTCGCAACCGGCCATTTCGGACCGGAAGATCTGGCCCGCGCCCGGCTGCTGCGCGCGCGGCTGGTGCGCGAGGGCGTCGGCAAATATGGTGTCGGCGCCGTTGCCGCCCTCGCCCGTCCGGGTGGCGAGCGGCGTCACATCCTCGTCGTCGGCCAGGTGGAGGATGATCGCTCCATGCTGTTCGGCAGCACCGGCATCCGGTCCAATCTCGATCTGCTGACGCGCGTGCGCGCGCTCGAGCCCGACGCCTATCTGGTCTATCGCCCCCATCCCGATGTGGCGGCCGGCCATCGGCGCGGTGCGATCCCGCCCGATGTCGCGCTGCGCCATGCCGACGTGGTCGATCCGGGCAATCCGATCAGCGCGCTCATCGGCATGGCGGATGAGGTCCATGTCATCACCTCGCTCGCCGGCTTCGAGGCGCTGATGCAGGGCAAGCCGGTCACGACGCATGGCACGCCCTTCTTCGCCGGCTGGGGCCTCACGCATGATCTCGCCGCGATTCCTGCACGGCGCGGCGTCAAACGGAGCGTTGACGAACTGGTTGTTGCCACTCTCCTTCAATATCCCCGTTATCTGGATCCGGTGACGAACCTGCCCTGTACTGCGGAGATATTGGTCAGCCAATTGCTCTCTGGCGCGCAGCGACAGAATGGGGCACTAGTATGGTTGCGTAGATTGCAAGGGAAGTTAACCGGCCTTGTTAAGCATTTGGCAGGTGCGCGATGAAGTTTGACCCGATCGCGTACAGAAATTTCCTGTTCCTGCAGGGGCCTCCCGGGCCCTTCTTCCGTCAACTTGCCGAGCAATTGCGCGGATTGGGTTGCAAGACGCACCGCATCAACCTGAATTTGGGCGACAAGGCCGATTGGGTCGGCGACAGTGTCGATTATCGCGGATCGCGCCGCAAATGGACCCTGTTCATCGATCGCTTCCTCAGCGAGCATGCGATCACCGATCTCGTGCTGTTCGGCGATTGCCGGCCGCTGCATCTTGCCGCGCACCGGATGGCGCAGCTGCGCAAGATCGAGATCCATGTCTTCGAGGAAGGCTATATCCGCCCGGACTGGCTGACGCTGGAGCCCAGCGGGGTGAACGGCTATTCCTCCCTGCCGCGCGACCCGGCCTGGTATCTGCGCGAGGCGCGCAAGCTGCCGCCGCTGCCGAGCCGGCCCGGCATCACCGCCAGCTTCAGGCGCCGCTCGCGCGATGCCTTCCATTATTATGGCAATGTGCTGCTGGGTGCGCCGCTCTACCCCTTCTACCGGTCGCATCGGCAATCCTCGATCATCAGCGAGGGGATCGGCTGGACGCGCAAATATGCGCGGCGCAAATCGACCGCGCGGAAATGCGCGCAGGCGCTGGGGACGCTGGCCGATCGCCCCTTCTTCCTGTTCCCGATGCAGCTTTCGAACGATTTCCAGATCCGCGAGCACTCGCCATTCCAGGATATGGCCGAGGCCGTCGACTATGTGCTCTACAGCTTCGCCCGGCGCGCGCCCGCCGACGCCGTGCTGCTCACCAAGGAGCATCCGCTCGACGCCAGCTTCGTCAGCTGGAACCGCTTCGTGCGGCACCGCGCGAAACGGCTCGGCATCGCGGACCGGGTGATCCATATCGCCGGCGGCGATCTGGATGCGCTCGCGGCCGCATGCCGTGGCCTCGTGACGGTCAACAGCACCTCGGCATCGATCTCGCTGGCGGCCGGCGTGCCGACAATGGCGCTCGGCAAGGCCATCTACAACATGCCCGGCATCACCCATCAGGGCCGGCTCGACGATTTCTGGGTGCGCCCGCAGGCGCCGGATCGTCAGGTCTACGACGCTTTCCGCCGCGTGCTCTACGATCGCTGCCTGATCTATGGCGGCCTGGCGAGCGAGTCGGCCACGCGCACGCTGGTCGAGTCCGCCGTCGAGCGGCTGGTCGGCGATACGGCGGGGCATTGGCGCTCGGCCCCGGCGGTGCCTGCTATGCCGGCATTTGCGCGAGCCAGCGGTCAACGAGGCTGAAATGCCTCTCCCAGCTCGGCGGCTGCCATCCGGGCAATCGCGCGATCTGGTCGGCGCGGCGCGCGCTGTCCGGCCGGGCATAGTCGAGGATCAGGTCGCGCCAGCCCAGCCCGTCGATCGGTGAGAGATAGTCCGGAATGTCGCCGGCCAGCTCCCGGAACACCCGCAAATCGCTCGCGATGACCGGCGTGCCACAGGCCAGCGCCTCGACCAGCGGCAGCCCATAACCCTCGACGAACGAGGGGAACAGCAGCGCGCGCGCGCCGCGTATATGGGCGCTCAGTTGCGCATCCGTGCAGCGCGGCAGTTCCACGACGCAGGCGCGAATGGCCTCGCACCGTTCGAACATATCGACGACCTGCTCGCTCTCCCAGCCGCGCTGGCCGATGACGAGGAGCTGCGGGCACTGCGGCCCGAGCGAGCGCGCCAGTTCCGCCCAGATGTTGAGCAGGAGCAGGTGATTCTTGCGAGCCTCTATGGTGCCCACCGTCACGAAGGACGGCGCCACCGGCATGACCGGCGCCGCGCCGCCATCCATGATATCGATGCCAAGCGGCGCGACGAGGGCCGTCGGCATTGCGCGGGCCTCCCGCCGCGCGAAGCTCGCCAGTTCATCGATCGTCTCACGGCTGTTGCCGATGATCCCGGCCCCATGATCGAGCATGGCGGTGATGCGCCGGCGATGTTTGTCCGGTTCGCCCACCCGGCAATATTCCGGATGGGTCAGCGGGATGAGGTCATGGACGAAATAGACCGCGCGGGGCTTCACACGGTCGAGCCAGCGGGCGTGGCCCGGCCGATCCAGCCCGGTGTGGCCGACATTGAGATAAAGCGTGCCCGGCCGCACGGCCTCGCCGGTCATCAACCCGGCCGCGGCCAGGCGCATCAGCCGGCCCCGCGCCGCGGCGCCGCCGGCCAGCAGGATGTCGAACAGCCGCTGCGATACATGTCGCGACAAGGTGCGCGTATGCCCCCCGCGCTGCACCACCGCCCGCGCGCGCGCGCGGAAATGCTCGACATAGGCAAGCGCCGTCCTGTCGATGCCCGTTGGCAGCTTGCCGATCCATGCGCGCCATACCAGTCGGCTCACATCGAGCAGAACGGGCGGTCCGGCCCCGGCCGTCACGGCGTCGTCCGGGCGGTCAGGGATTGAGAACCCGCTGGACCGAAATGATCGGATAGACGATCTGCGACACCGCCGTCAGGAATTTCTGGAAATCGGCCAGCGGCGAGTTGGACACGTAAATCAGATCACTGTCGCGGATCGGGAAGGACTGCGCGGAAAACAGCGTTGCCGGATCGCGCATATCCACACGATAAATCACCGGCACCTTGCCATTATCGCTGACCGGCGGCGGCGGATGGCCATTTGCCGTGAAAACCGCCGGATCCTCGAACCGGAAGATGAAAACGCCGCGCGGGTTCGCCCGCGCGTCGTTGATCCCGCCGATCCGGCCGAGCGCCTGCGACAATGTCAGGCCCGTGCTCTCGAACGGAATTTCCTCATTGCGCCCGGCCGCGCCAAGCACCGTGAAGCTGTAGGGCTGGAACAGCGCCGTGACGACGTCGTTCGCGCGCAGGTGCACATTCTCTCGCGGATTCTTGATAAGGTCGGCCAGCGGCATCGCCGCGACCACATTATCCCGCGTTATCTGGATCGTCGTCTTGCCGACCGGTTGGCGCACGCCGCCAGCATTGGCCAACGCATCCAGCACGCGCTCGCCCTTGGGCGTCAACTGCATCCGACCGCTGGAAGCCACGTCACCAACGACCGTCACATCGGACGCGGCGTTGCGCGCGATGCGCACCACGACCTGCGGATCATGCGCCTTGCCGGCCAGCCGACGCCGGATATCCTGCGCAATGGCTTCAGGGGTCCGCCCGGCGGCCTGAATCGTGCCGGCAAAAGGCATGCTTATCATGCCATCCTGATTGACGAACTGGTCGGGCAATGCGGTATTGGCACCGAGACTGGCCGTTTCCATGCCGCTGCCGGATATGCCGATATAGCTGCCGAACAGCACGGCGGGCGGTGCCTCCCAAATCCCGATGGACAGGATATCACCACGTCCCACCACGGACCCATAAGGCGCGACTTCGCCCAGCAGATCGGCAAAGGATGCGGGCGGCGCGATTTCCCGCAGCCGGTGCGTCACGATCGCCGTCACGTCGAGCATTTGCACAGGCGCATTCTGCACTGCGCCCTGATGCTCGCCGAACTGCCTGATCTCGCCATATCTAGGGCCACCGCGCGGCAGGTTGCTGCACCCGGCCAGCATGAGTGCGGACAATCCGATGGCGACCCCTGCCCCACGTATCCAGCGCATGTTGCTCAAGCCGGGGGTGCTATGACTTGGGATCATTGATCACTCTACTGAAAATTCGCTGGACAGGCATAAGATTGACGGAGTCAACTCCCTCTGATCCTACCGCACCGACCAGCGGGCTCTATCGGCCAGCTTGACCAATGTCATCCACAAATGTGGCGGCGTCAGATGCTGCAGGAGGGAGCAGCGCGGTGAATGGTGCCGTTGATGGGGCGGGTCGGATGAAGCGCCGCATACCGGATGCCTGAAGGCTATCCGGCGGGGACGAGCGCGGCCTTCCTCGATCGGCATATATCAACGGTCGCTTCCTTATCGGCGCCTGGCAGTCGCTCTTCCAGACCAACGACGAACCCGTCTCTGAGCATCTAGATAAGCGGAAGCGCTCCACAGGATACCGCCGGCTCGGCTCGGCCTCTTCCGGCTCCGGCAAAGGCGAATGTCATGCCGGCAGCCGGACAGGCCGCGCGCGCTGCCGCGTCCATGCCCTGCAACGCAGACGTGCAGAAAAGCGTCGTGAGATCGGGCCCGCCAAAGGCCGGGCAGGACGTATTCGGCGCAGCAAAAGCGATCTCGCGCACCTTCTCCCCGCTCGGGGAGAAAGCGCAAACCTGCCCCGCGCCCCATTGGGCCAGCCAGAGCAGCCCTTCGGCATCGACGACGGCCCCGTCGGGTTCCGAGCCCTCGCCTTCCAGGTCGAGGAAGCATTCGGGGCTTCCCTTCGGCCAGCCGGCTGCGTCAAGCGAGACGCGCTGGACCTGTTTCGTTACGGTATCCGTGAAATAGGCCGTGCCACCATCCGGCGCGAAACAGATCGCATTGGGTATGGTGAGCGAGGGATAGAGCTTACGAATTTCGCCATTGAAGAACCGCCAGATGGCGCCTCTTCCGCTTTCCGCCGCCTTTCCCATCGTGCTGATCCAGAAACCGCCCTGGGGATCGGCCCGTCCGTCATTGGACCGCGTGGTCGGATCGCCGGCGTCCAGCGCGATGAGGTCGCTGGCCGTCTCCGTGGCGAGGTCGAAGATGAAAAGACCGCTTTCCCCCGCGATCAACAGACGGTCCCGGTCAATCCAGCCAGCGGCGGAGACCATGAAGGGGAACTGCCATTCGCGCGGCTGCCCCTCCTCCACCGAGAGCATCTTCCCGGCCAGGATATCGAACCAGAACATCTGTTCCCGCAAAGGATGCCAGAGAAGGCCCTCGCCCAGATCGCAGGGACGCCTGTCAAAGATCATATTCATCCCTCATGTGCATGCGGACAAGGAACGGTCGCGCTTAGCCGGTGACGACCACGCCGCCATCGATCACCAGCGCCTGCCCGGTCATCGCGCGCGAAATATTCGAGGCCAGGAACAGGGTTCCGCCCACAATATCCGCGGGGACGAGCGGATCTGGCAGGCACTGGCGCTCAAGATGCTCGGCCAGGTTTTCCGGCGTCATCCACAGGTCCTTCTGCCGGGATGTCGCCACCCAGCCAGGCGCCAGCGCGTTAACGCGAATATGATATTGCCCGAATTCGCGGGCGAGGCTGCGGGTCAGACCGTTTATGCCGGCATTGGCTGTCGTGTATGTCGGATATCCCGCATTCCCCATCATATAGCTGATCGACGAGAAATTGACGATCGATCCGCCGCCGGCGGCCTGCATCCCGGGAATCACCGCCTGGGCAGCGAAGAAATAGGAACGCAGATTGACCGCCATCGACTGGTCCCAGAATGCTTCATCGACGGCCAGTGTATCGTGCCGGCTGTCGTTGGCAGCGTTGTTCACCAGCACAGTAACGGGGCCATGAGCGGCGCTGGCCTGAGCCACCGCGGCCCGGAGCCCGGCAATATCCGTGATATCGCAAGGGATGAACAGGGGGAGACTGCCCGTAGCCCTTTCCATATCGCGGCAAAATTCACTGGCGTCCGAGCGCTGCACGAAAGAGACGCGTGCGCCCTGCCGCAGGAAACCCTCGGTCAATGCAGCGCCGATCCCGGCGCCTCCGCCGGTGATAAAGATCGATTGCCCCTGCAGATCGGGAAAGACTGCCATTGCGGGCGACAGATGGGCGGGCATGGCATGATCTCCTTGATACCCTGCTGAAAATGAACCGTGTCGAGGCCATACGGCTTTTGCTCGGGGGATAAGCATTCGCATGGCGCTTATGTCATCGCGAGCCAAGTTTCATCCCGAAAGGCGCCATATGCTTGTCGATTTCCGTGTCGGCCGATGCATCGAAAAGCCTGTGACAACCATCCAGGCCTTTCCTATGAGGGATGTCGCCATCTGTCCGGCCAAGAAGTGAAAGATATTTTCATGACCGAGCTACCCCGCCCACTTCCTCTTACGGTCTTGCATATCGGCGCGCATGGGGGGGATCGGTGGGAGCAATTATACGCCGCGGGTGCCGAGAGGGTTTTGCTGGTCGAGCCCAGCCCCGTCCTGGCCGATGAACTCAAGCGGCGGGCGCAGGGCATGGCCGGGGTTCGCATCCTGACCGCCGGCGTCGCCGCCCATAGCGGCCGGCGCGAACTGGCAACGATGAACTGGCCGAATCTGAGCAGCCTGAGGCGCCCGACCGAGGCGCTGCATGCGCTGTTCCCTGGCCTGCGGACCATTTCGCGCGAGGAGGTGCCCGTTGTGGATCCAGCTTCGCTCCTTGCGGAACTGGGAGAAATTGCCCGGCCCTTCTGGCTTATCGTTGATGCCCCGGGTCAGGAGATGGACATTCTGGCGGGACTGAAATCGGCGGGCGCACTTGACCAGATCGATCGTCTGGAATTGCGTTGCGGGGCAGAGGTTTTTTACGAAGGCAGCGCTGCACGACCGGAAATCGAGACTTGGCTCGCCGATGAGTATTTTGTGCTGGACCATAGCGATGAGCCAGACCCGGATTGGCCAGTGCTGCATCTGCGGGCCGATCATTCCGCTCGGGCACTCCAGATAGCCAAAGCCCGGATCGCTGTTATCGAGGCAGAGCTTCAGGAAAGCCTGAACGCTGGCGATCAGCGCGCGAAGAAGGCGGAAGATCGCGTCGCGGAACTGGAAAGCGCCCTGGCGGAAGCCACGGCAACGGCGGACGCGCGCGCCAAGGAATTGACCGACACCGGGCAACGCCTTGAGAAGGCGACCGAGCGGGGGCAGGCCCTCGACAAGAAGGTCGCGCAACTGGAAAGCGCCCTCGCGGAAGCCACGGCAGCGGCGGATGCGCGCGCCAAGGAATTGGCCGACACCGGGCAGCGCCTTGAGAAGGCGACCGAGCGGGGGCAGACCCTCGACAAGAAAGTCGCGGAACTGGAGCCCGCCCTGGCGGAAGCCACGGCGGCGGCGGATGCGCGCGCCAAGGAATTGGCCGACACCGGGCAGCGCCTTGAGAAGGCGACCGAGCAGGGGCAGGCCCTCGACAAGAAGGTCGCGCAACTGGAAAGCGCCCTGGCGGAAGCCACGGCAGCGGCAGATGCGCGCGCCAAGGAACTGGCCGACACCGGACAGCGCCTTGAGAAGGCGACCGAGCAGGGGCAGGCCCTCGACAAGAAGGTCACGGAGCTGGAGCCCGCCCTCGCGGAAGCCACGGCAGCGGCAGATGCGCGCGCCAAGGAACTGGCCGACACCGGGCAGCGCCTTGAGAAGGCGACCGAGCGGGGGCAGGCCCTCGACAAGAAGGTCGCGGAACTGGAAAGCGCCCTGGCGGAAGCCACGGCAGCGGCGGATGCGCGCGCCAAGGAATTGACGGACACCAGGCAACGGCTTGAGAAGGCGACCGAGCGGGGACAGACCCTCGACAAGAAGGTCGCGGAACTACAAAATCGGAATGCGTCGCTCACCGACGAAGTCCAGCGGACCATGCTTGATATACGTCGCGCCCGGCAGGATCTTGCTATCGCCCTACGCCAGCAGGACCGGCAGCAAGCCGAATTGTCCGAACTGCGGTCGCGTTTCGAGACTGAGAAATCTGTGCGTGAAGATCAGGCCGATCTGTTGCGCCAGTTGACCCCCCGCCTGCGCGAAGCCGCCCGGCAATTGCAGACTCTCTCCCCTCCGGAGACGGCAGGAGCGCCCGCTCTGCCGACGAGGTGCGGACAGACGAGGCGCAAGGTAAACAAACCCGAGCAATGACGATATGCGCCGGGCCATCTGGCCTGCGGCGAAGATCCGGGACGGAATGGATATAATGACGAAGACAAAGGCAGACACCAAGCCTTCCCTGCCGAATTCAGGCCTCACGGCCTTATCCCGGACCATTGATGAAGCATTGACCATATTGGCCAGCAATATGGCGGATGACGATCAGTTACATTCAGATTCCGCGCCTTTGCCCAATCTCCTTGAGAGATGTGAGGCCGCGCTGGCGCTATCCCGGAGGGACTCCACGCCGCTGCGGGTCTTGCACAAATTGCCGGGAATGGATGATGGTGGCTGCACGCTCCTCCTGAAGCAAATACCCAATGTGCGCTTGCTTCCCCCGCGCATGATATTGTCGAACGTAGAAGATGAGCCGTGCATGCCATCCTTATATGCCGACGCGGAGGGAGCGGCGCTTCTGCGTTTGCTAACCGGATACGAGGCGAACGGCTTGCTTCCTGTCATGAGCCGGGATCATGGCTTCCATAGCGCCGAGAGGGGTGCCGCCGGAATATCCGTCAGTCGGTTGCCGGACGTCTTCAGGAGTCTCGATCGGCAAATCAGGGAACTCCTGCTGGTCCGCCATCCCAGGCTGGCCTATCTTGATGCTCAGGAGCGCGGGCTGCTGGGCTCTCATCCCGTCAGCCTGGACACGTATAGCGAGGCCTGCTCGGCTTTTCTGGCCGAAAATGATGGCTTGCCGCACCTCCCGATCGAGCAGATTGCCGCCCAGGCCGATCTGGCCCTGGAACATATCGCGGCTATATATGATCTTGCCTTGCCGCCGGATCTCGCTCCACGCCTCAAGATGGAGGGGATGGACTTTTTCCTGTCCTCGATCCGGCCGACAGCCATGGGCACATCCTTGTCGTCCGCCAGCTTGCGCAGCCTTGATGAACCGCTCGACACGCCGGCTTATCGTGGCCTTTGCGACCAACTCGGCTACGATCCCGAGAAAATGCCCGAACAAGCGCCAAGCCTTCCGGTGGAGCCGATACCGCGCCGCCCCTTGCCGCCGCGGCGAGCGAATAGTCGGCTATCGTCCTTTCTGCCGCGCCTTGCCCATGTGACGGATAGCGCGCCGCAGCAAGCGACGGGAGGAGAGCGGATCGGTGCGTGCCTCGACGCTGCCGCGCTGGTCACGCTTGTGGAGGATTGCCTCGACGCCGCCGAAGGGTTCTACGAGAGGCTGGACACCCATCTGCGCCATTTGTCCTCAAGCGACAGCGCCCTGCTGTTGATCTGCAGCGCGGCCCATTATGCCGGCAGCGGGCAGTCCGTGCATGCATTGGGGCTGCTCGCAGAAGCAGAGGAACTGATCGAGCCGGGGAACCGCGCGCAAAGGCTGCTGTCCGCAGATTTGCTGTTGCGGCTGAAAAAGCCGGATCTGGCTTTGGCAACCCTGGTCGCGGATGCGCTGACAGGCCCCTCAAGACTTGAGGCCGGACCGCAGACGACGCTGAAAGAGGCGCTCGCACGTATCGCGCCCTCCGAGGCGAACGAGCATGGGCAGACCCTCCTCCTGAACCACTTGCGAAAGACGCCGCCAGATCCCATCGACCGGAAGCGCGTGATGATCGAGATCGGCACGACGCGCGAGCCGGTGCCCGGCCAGGGCTCCACGGCGAAGCTCGCTCAGCTCTGCCGGGATATGGGCATCGATTTCATCACGGTGGATATGGATCCGCGAAACTCCGCCATGGCGCGCCGCATGTTCGAGAAGGAGGGCTTTCCGTTCCAGGCGATCACCGCCAAGGGCGAGGATTTTCTCGCCGATTGGCAAGGCATGATCGACTATTGCTTCCTCGACGCCTATGATTTCGACCATGGCCAGCACAGCGAACTGCGCCAGAGCCGCTATGCGACTTTCCTGGGCGATCGCATCTCCGATGCCGCGTGCCACAAGATGCACTTCGACTGCGCCACCAGCCTGATAAAGAAATTATCACCGGACGGCTTGATCTGTTTTGACGACACATGGACCGACACCCGCGGCGAATGGACGGCGAAGGGAAAAACGGCGATGCCTTACCTTCTCGAGAATGGCTTTCGAGTGATGGAGGCCAGAAATCGTAGCGCACTGCTGGCTCGATGCTAATAAATAGAATCTTAAATCCATAAATAACACTTGCGAACTTGACCTGAAAATCTTGCCATTATTAATAGATAATATCTCACCATTCACAATCGAAACCCGCCATATGACTCGAATATCGTAGCAAACATAGCCCGATCAAAACATAAACCGACCTCGATCTTTAATGTAATTCACACGATACTGGGAATGATGTAAGATGACGGTAAAAAAGAAAATTCTTATTTTCACCGATAGTCGAGGCCTGCACAAACCAAAATCTTCAACTCATAAGATTTTTGCGGAACGGCTAGCGGATCACCCCGACTATGAGGTGAAAACCTACCTTTGCCCGATGAAATGGACAACGACGCTCGACTTCTTTTCGTATTTCTCCGAGGAGCAGCTTACCGAGTACGATCACGTAATTCTTTATACCGGAATTGTCGAATGGTCCCCGCGGACGCAATCGAATGCCATTTCCGATCTTTACGAACGGAAAAGCACTGAAAATCTTCAGAATTTCGACCTAGCAACACCAATGTTCTCTAAAAAGGTGGTTAATAACAAGAAGCCTGTATTCGACGAATTATTTGGCGAACTACCGATCAAGAGACATCTCCATTCACCGTACTCAACAGAATATGATGGCGAACGCACGATTAACATGTACCCTCTTGACCTTGGTATCACCAAGGTTGCGAGACGACTTTCTGCAGTTCCAAATCTCATTTTTATAAATGCGAATAGGATTATTCCGGATTGGCGCGGTGATTACCCCCGGGAGCGCCCTGCTAACATGAACCTGATCCATGACTACTCTCGTCTTTTCGCGGCAGAATTCCCGGAAAACCGGATCGTCGATATTTTTTCATGGACCGATGATCAAATCAAAACCTACACCTGCGATAACCTCCATCTCACGGAAACTGGCAGCAACTGGATTTATGATCGGCTGATTGACAAGCTATCGACCGCCCCCGTTGCACCTCGACTTCCGCCGCCGGCGGGATTTTCGGCCAAGGTGTCGGTGGTTGTGCCCGTTTACAATGTGGAGAAGTGGCTAGAGGAATGCCTCACCTCCATCGCGAGCCAGAGCTTAAAGGACATTGAAGTCATCCTCGTCGATGACGGCAGCACCGACAGCAGCGCCGAAATCTCTAAAGCGTTCGCGCGCAGAGATGCTCGTTTCAAATATGTCTATCAGGACAATCGAGGCCTCGGTCCGGCGCGAAACATTGGCATGGCCTATGCCACCGCGGATTACGTCACCTTCATCGACAGCGACGACACTGTCGATCCCGATTACTGCAAGAAGCTCTATAATGCGATGATCGCTGGCGATGCACAGGTTGCTTCGTGCATGTTTCGCCGGACCGACGAGAAAGGGAACCTCAAAGAGATTCAGTCAAATTTCCTGTCTCAGCCGGTCAAGTTCCCCGACGGCTCGGAACTTTGCGATTTCGAGAAAGTACTCGGCGCCTACTCCAGTTCGGTTGCGCATTGCCGAATGTACAAGCGAAGCCTCCTGGAAGACAATGGCATCCGATTTCCGGAGAGGCTTCCGCACGAAGACTGGTTTTTCACATACAAGACCCTTATGTTGGCGAGGGGTTCCGTCTATGTGGAAGAACCGCTCTATTTCTGGCGCAATCGGATCGGCTCATTGTCGAATACGGCAAACGAGCACCACATCGAGGCGCCGCTGCTCCTGATCGATGATACCGCTGAGATGCTGTCCCGCGTCCAATGCACGCCGCGTGCGATCGCCGCCGCTGACCGTCGCGCGGTGGCGACGCTAGGCATCATCTATGGCCGCGTTACGACCACAGCACCCGCTTTGATACCGCATCTATTCAAGCGCGCCGGCGACTATCTCGACAAAATCAATGAAATCTTTCGCCGTGCGGACCGCGAGTGCGTGGATCGGGAAATGCTGCGTCGGGTTGGAAAGCTAATCGAGGGGGCCGCGGCGCAGAAGCAAAGCGCGATCATCAGGAAGAACGAATCCTTGGAGACGGTGCGCTCGGCCTTCCACTCCGGCAAGACGGATCGTGACAAGATTCTGACCATGCGCAACGCCTTCAAGGGTGAGCGCTGTTTTATCATCGGCAATGGCCCATCCCTGAACAGTCACGATATGGAACTACTGAAAGACGAGTACACCTTCGCGGTGAACTCTTTCTTCCTGAAGACACGCGATACTGGCTTCATGCCGACCTTCTACGTCGTCGAGGACAGCAAGGTTATGGAAGAAAATGTCGACGACATTCGTGATTATCCAGCTCCATTCAAGTTTTTTCCAGAAGATTATAAGAATTACGAATTAGATAGTTCAGCAACATGTTACATAAAACTAAATTGGGATTTTTATTTTACTAGTCGTCCTTATTTCAAGATACCTCGCTTTTCTTGCGCCGCGCACGATAACGTATTCGCTGGACAGACGGTGACATATGCGAATATGCAGCTAGCATACTATATGGGATTTTCTGAAGTTTATCTAATTGGCATGGACTTTGATTATTACATACCGCCAGAGCACAAGAGAAACGGAAACCACATCCTATCTACCACTGATGACCCGAACCATTTCCACAAGGATTATTTCGGAGTCGGAAAGACTTGGAAGGATCCTCGCCTGGACCGGGTGGCGCTGAGCTATCGCCAGGCTAAGCTGGTTTTCGAAGCTGCAGAACGCCGGCTTGCAAATGCGACGATCGGTGGAAAGTTGGAGATTTTCGACCGTGTCGATTATGAAACCATGCTGCGCGATCCCGCGACGGGCGGCAAGCGTAGCGAACGCATCACGCCGCCGATCACCTCGGAGGGGCAGGAACGAAGCTATCTGAAGGACTGGACCCAGCAGGAACGGAAGGAAGCGCCCATCTCGGCCGTATCTCCAGCGATAGATAATCCCCGCTTGCTGCTAATTTCCGCAGCAGCGAAATTGTTACTCAACGAGAAAAGCCCTGGCGTAGACAACGACGCGTTGCAGGACGCCCTGAGCGCTCTTCCAGGTGACGATCCTTACGTAGCCCATTACCTTCGCGTCGCACGCGCGCAGGAGAGAGCCGCATGACAAACGCGGCTACCTCGGAAACGGACTTGGAATTCGCGATTTTCGGCAGTTGCGTGACACGAGACCCCTTTCAGTTTGCCAAAGGGGTTTCCATTCCGCTCTATTGCGCAAGACAATCGATCGCATCGAGCGCAAGCGCACGCCCGTCCGCGAACTACCTGTCGCAAATCAAATTCGCGAACGGTATCGCCGCGTTTCATCAACGCAGTATCGAATCCGATATTGGGAAGACCGCGCTTGGGAGGATCCGTAAACTATCGCCTCACATCCCCATTGTGATAGATCTTATAGAAGAGCGCTGCCCGCTAGGCGTAACGCCGGAAAACACCATTGTAACTCTTTCCGAGGCGGCTCAGAAGTTCTCAAACCTGCCCGACCTTGTTGTCAGGCAGATCGCGCCTTGGTCCGATGAATATATCGAATTGTTCCGCAGCGCCTTACCTAAATTGGCTGCCGCGCTCGAGGGACGAAAAGTCGTGATCCATAGGGCACTATACGCCGAAAATTTGGGGAAATTCCCTGGGATCAACGCCCACTTGAGAAGCATGTATGATGATATCCGGGCAGCCGTCCCATCCGCAGCCTCCTTTGATCTCCCTGCCGACGTCACCCGCAGTGAGCCAGACCATATGTGGGGATATGCGCCATTCCACTATATCGATGATTATTACACCGTAGCGCTCGACATGATCGAGAGTCTCAGTGGCGTGACTATCCTCCGCAAGTCCTCGTTCAGCCTGATGCGCGACAAGAGCAAAACCGGCTAGATCCAGAGCGGCGACGGGTATCACCGTTAGATTATCGACCGTACTGCGCCCGATGCCTCGCCTTCGGCCAGGACAGCACCGAGAGCACTCCCATGATCGTCACGGCGCACATGGCTTTTGCACGGAGACCTCCCCCGCGATCGACCTTGTGAAATCCTATCTTTTCGCGGGTTATAGAGATATGCCCACCAGGCAGCCATCGCCTGCTGGACAAAGCTATAGCGCCCCGTTACACGCCTCGGATATCAGCCAGATACACGTAATTTCGCAAAAAGAGCTTTCCAAGATACGTCATGCGCGCGAGCATCGTGATCCGTACTTTAAATGAAGGCCGCTATCTTGGCGACCTGCTGGTGCTCATCAAACAGCAGGTAACACAGGGCATCGATATCGAAACGGTGCTGATCGATTCAGGCTCCGACGACGATACGGTCGACATCGCGAAGCGTCATGGCGCCCGCATCACGCATATCCCAAAGGCGAAGTTCTCCTTTGGCCGCTCGCTCAATTGGGGCTCGGATTTCGCAACCGGGGACATCCTCGTTTATATATCCGCTCATTGCATGCCCGTGAATCCGCAATGGCTGCAAACATTATGCCAGCCCTTGATCGATGGGCACGCCGCCTACAGTTACGGCAGGCAGATCGGCGACAATAGCAGCAATTACAGTGAACGAAGGGTCTTTGCGAAATACTTCTCGGATCGGTCGGAAATCCCGCAAGACGGCTTTTTCTGCAATAACGCCAATTCAGCGCTTCTTCGCTCCGCCTGGGCCGCGCATCCTTTCAATGAGGAGCTGACCGGGCTGGAAGATATGGAACTGGCCAAGCGGCTGACAGAGGCGGGCGGAAAGATCGCTTATGTGGCCGAGGCGCCGGTCTTCCATCATCATCAGGAAAGCTGGGCGCAAATCCGCCGCCGCTTCGAACGGGAAGCGCTCGCCCTGCGCGCCATCATGCCGGAAATCCAGCTCTCGGCTTTCGACGTGCTGCGCTGCGTCGTGGCCAGCACCGTGGGCGACTGGCGCGCTGCCATGCGCAACGGCGTTTCCTCGACCTCCAGGCGGGATATGCTGCGTTATCGCTGGAACCAATATCTTGGTTCCTACAAGGGCAACCATGAGAACCGCCGCCTGTCGCAAAGCGCGAAAGAACGCTTCTTCTACCCCCAGCCCAATGAAAAGGCTTTGAATGATGACTGGCTCGGCCCGCTGCATCGCGCTTCTCCCCATGAAGGCCAACAGCCAGAGGGTGAAGGGCAAGAATTTCCGGCTTCTGCACGATAAGCCTCTGTTTCGCTGGATCCTCGACACACTTCTTTCAGTCGAGGCCATCGATGCGATCGTCATCAATACCGATGCCCGTGATATCCTTGCCGAAAATGGTCTGGTCGAGAGTGACCGCATCATCATCAGGGATCGCAAGGAGGCGCTTTGCGGCGATACCGTTTCCATGAACCTCATTCTGGCAGACGATATCGCGGCGTTTCCGGCTGAAACCTATCTGATGACCCACACCACCAATCCGATGCTGAGCGCTCGCACCATCAGCGAGGCATTGGCGCGCTATCGGGCCGGCGTGGCGGCAAATTCAGCCGATTCCCTCTTCACCGTGACCAAGGCCCAGACCCGCTTCTATCGCGCGGACGGCAGCGCGGTGAACCATGACCCCGATAATCTGATCCAGACGCAGGATCTGGAGCCGTGGTTCGAGGAAAATTCGAACCTGTATATTTTCTCGGGGGAAAGCTTCGCCGCGACAAATGCGCGGATCGGCCGCAAGCCCCTGCTTCACGAAATGGATAAAATGGAAGCAGTCGATATCGATACACCGGAAGACTGGGCCCTGGCCGAGGCGATAAGTGCGTTACGCACGCGCGAGGAGATTCCGGCATGAAGGACGTTCTCGTCACCTGCCCGCCGATGCTTGGCCAGCTCGATCGCTTTGTCGATTTCGCCGCCGGACAGGGGCTGAAGCTGCACCGCGCCGAAGTAACCCAGATCTTGTCCGAGGAAGAGCTGTGCGATCTGCTCCCCGCCTATGATGGCTGGATCATCGGCGATGACCCCGCAACCCGCAAAGTCTTCGAAACCGGCCAGAACGGCCGCCTCAAGGCAGCGGTGAAATGGGGCATCGGCGTGGACAATGTCGATTTCGATGCCTGCCGCCAGCTTGGCATCCCCATCATCAACACACCGATGATGTTCGGCACGGAGGTCGCGGACATCGCGGTGGCCTATGTCATCGGACTGGCCCGTCAACTTTTCCTCATCGACCGCAGCGTGCGCGACGGCGGCTGGATCAAGCCCGCGGGCATCAGCCTCACGGGACGTCGCGTGGGGGTCGTCGGCCTGGGCGACATCGGACGCAATCTGTGCACCCGCCTGCAGGCGCTGGACATGACCGTCCTGGCTTATGATCCGGGCGTGGAGGGCGATGCGGGCATTGCCGGTCTGGAACGGGCAGCCTGGCCGCAAGGCGTGGAAACGCTGGATTATCTGGTCTTCACCTGCGCACTCAATCAGCATAATTTTCACATGCTCGATGCCGCAGTGCTGGCGCAGTGCAAGGAAGGCATCCGCATCGTCAATGTCGCGCGCGGGCCCCTGATCGATGAAGACGCCCTGATCGCGGCGTTGCAGGCAGGGCATGTCCATTCCGCCGCGCTGGACGTATTCGAGATCGAGCCCCTGCCCCTGGATAGCGCGCTGCGCACCATGGAGCGCTGCATTTTCGGCACGCATAACGGCTCGAACACCGTGGATGCGGTTATCCGCGCCAGCCATGTAGCGATTGAGCGACTGGCAGGTTTCCTGAGCGACTGATGCCTTGGGCGTGAGGCGTTCTCTTGTCTCGCTGGTTGTCATCTGCCGGGACGATGCTGGACATCTGGACGCCACCCTGGCTTCCGTGGCGGACCAGACATTAAAGAACTTCGAATGTATCATCGTCAATGACGGCTCGACCGACGGCAGTCGAGACATCATCTTGCAATGGTGTCGGCGAGATCGAAGGTTCAGTCATATCGATCACAGGACGCAGGCCGGTCTCGCCACCGCGTGCAATACCGGGCTGCGCGCTTCACGGGGCGAATATATCGCCTTTCTCGAAGGCTCGACCCTGCTCATGCCGCGCAGCCTTGAAAGCCGCGCGACGGCCTGCCTGACCAGCAAGGAGACGTCGGCGCGCTTCGCCGGGAGCTATGCGGGCAGTTGCACGATCGCCGGCACCGAGATGAAGGCACCGCCCGAAGTCGCGCTCCGCATGGAGGCACTGGGCTTCATACGTGTCGGCGCGCAATGCCCCTTCGAAATCAGTCAACCAATGCTTCAGGCCGAATTGCTGAGGAGGTTCGGGGGCTTTTGCGAAGGGATTGCGCAAGCGGCCGACCACGACCTCTGGTACCGGATCATGCGTGCGGGTTACTGGTTCGAAGCCACACAGTCCGCAACGGTGGCATATCGCGCGCGAGAAAGCGAACCGGCGGCAAAAGCCCGGGTGGAACGCCTCTCCCATGCGCACGCCCTGTCACGGCATGCGAGCGAGCCGTTGCCGGAAAATCACCTCTCCCTCTTTCCCTATCGGCTCGTGCGCCCCCATCAGGCCTATGAAGAACAATTGCGTCGCCTCGATCATATTCTGGAATCCTGCGGCATAGCGCTTGCCAAGGAGGGCGAGGCCGCCCTGCCCGCCCTCGCCGACCTGTGCCGGGCTCATGTGCCAGATATGCGGGACCTGTCTCCATCCGAGCCCGATCTCTCCCGGCTGATTGTCACGGCGATACAGGATGCGAGAACGCACCCGTCCCCGGATGACGGAATATTGGCAGATCGCCTGCTGTCACTTCTGCCACTTCGACCTGCCCCGGCGCCTCCGGTCGCAGGGAAAAATCCCGGCATCTTCGGTGAACCGGCCGCGGATCGTCATTGGGATGATGGGCGCAAGGAACACATCAAGATCATTTTCCTTCCGCACAAGGATTACCATGTCTGGACCATATCCCTGATCGCCGGCGCTTTGCGGGACGAAGGGCTCGATTTTCTGACGATCGACCTCACCCCCCAATGGGACGAAGCGGGCGTTCGATCGAGCGCCAGCGATAATGACGTCGAACTGATCGGCCTGGGCAATTATCTGCTGGGTGGATATGCCCCCAATCTGGTCGTCACGTTCAACGACTGGGATCATGTCACCCGGCCCCTCATCATAGCGGCCAATGCTGCCGGCCTGCCGACTGCGGCGATTGTCGAAGGCATACAGGATTATGAGGATATCGATACCGGCCTGGCCCGGTCCGCCTATCGGGCCGTGCGCCATCTGCTGTTGCCTGGAGATTTCGACCTCAGATATTTCGCGGACAGTCCCGATCAGCAGGTCTATCCGGTCGGTATTCCCCGCATCCAGAAACTGCGGGCGGGGCTCAAGGCCAGGGATAGCGTGCAGCATATCGGCGCCAGGCCCAAAGTCCTCATCAACAGCAATTTTTCCTATGGGGTTCTGGCGAGCCAGCGCGATATGTGGCTGACCGCCGCGGTGGAGAGCGTTCTGGCCGCCGGCATGACGCCCATCATAAGTCGCCATCCCGCCGATACGGGGACATTATATCCCGAACTGGTTTGCGAAACCGACTTTTACACGCTTCTCGACGAGTGCCAGATCACGGTGCAGCGTTTCGCATCCGGTATCCTGGAGGCCATCGCGCGGGAAAAGGTCGTCCTGTATTTCAACCCCCATGGCGAGAGGATCGATAAATTCACGGCCGATCCCATGGGCGTCTATCCGGTCATTTCCTCGCCCGGGGATCTGAAGCGGGCGCTGGCTGATTGGCGTCGCTGGGAGACATGCGTCAAAACCCATGGACCGGCCTTTCTGGACCGGCATAGCGGCGCCGCCACGGCCGATAGTGCCAGGAACATGGCCCGCATTCTGGCCAACATTGCCCGTACGCCTGCCGGCGCCGACCAGAAGCAGCGTTTCGCCGATCATCTGCGGACTATTGATGAAGCCACGCGATCGCTCTGCCACGGCATCATCAATGGCCAGCCGCTTTTCCCCAAACTGGAAGGCGCGACCGAGCGGCTGGAGCGCATGACCAGCGCACGCCTCGGGAACCGGACGTCCGATCAGATCGACCCGACCCTCCAGGCCGATCTCGCCAAGCTGGCAGCCCATCGGGATGCGCTGGACGGCCATGACCATCGGCTTGCCGCCATGATCGGCGCCGCTTTGCCGGCGGAGATCGGGAAAGGGACACAGGATATCCTGTCCTGCCTCGCCTTGGCGGGCAGGGATGGGTTGCTCCTCCAGAGTTGCGCTTCGGCATTGCTGATCGACCCGGAACGAACACTCCAGCGTATCCGGACTGATGCCTTGCTTGCGGCCGCGGTGGAACATGCGCTCCACACCCTGGCTTCGGACACCCCATCGGTGATCCAGTTTCGACGCATCAGAAAACGGGTCGAGGAGCGTGTGATCTGAAAGCCCCGTTCGGCCTTCCTAGCCCTTCCAAGGCCATATATGGCGCAACGCGGCGGGGATGCTCCCCCTCCTTCGCGCAAGATCCGGGTCCGCTATTTTCCAGAAGCCTCCATGGGCATCTGCGGAAAATATCGCCACGGATTCAGCGTCCCATGGTTCATCCAGCGCCAACCGGACACGAAATCCGCTGAAATAATAACTCCAGTCGTTCATATGCTCGGCGACATCAGCGCGCAGCAACACTTCCGATGTCAGCACCCGCCCTCGCGCACCGGAAAAGACGAGCCGTTGCGCATCACTGATATTGCGCCATTTCCCCCAGCCGCAAATCTCCACCTGACCATCCATATGATGGATGGAATCGATATGACCCGCCATGCCCCGATAGCGAGGCGCCTTTTGCAGCAGGTCCACCTTGCGTGACGGCAGACCAGCAATCGTCTGAGCGGAGGACAAATGCGGAGAAGCATCGCAATGCTCTCCCGCACCCGGCAGGAAGCGCAGGCGTACTTTTACCCGGCTCAACGCGTCATGGAAAACAGCCCGATCAAAGGAGATGTTATCCGCTTCGTTCCTTCGCCAGTAAAATTCCGATGACACCCGCCAGCTGGGGGTAAAATCCCCCTTTCTCGCCAAACAGATCATCAACCACAGGTCTTCCAGCGCATTCAATTCCGGATCGCAAAGGACCTCTCCTTCAAGGGCGCTCGCCCGGGCTAGAAAAGCATTGGAGGGGATGAAATTGATCCCCTGCATAAGCAGGGAACGGTCATAGGACTGAAAATAGGCAAGATCCCGGCTCTCCCGATCATCGGGAGATGAAACAGCGCCGCCCTCCCACACGCGGACCGATCCGCCATAAGCCACGATGGAATCTTGCTGATTGCCCAGGATATCGACAAGATTCTGGATGTGGTCCGGGAACAGGCAATCATCATCATCAAGAATACAGAAAAATTCCGATTTGACGCACTCCAGCCCTTTCCAGAGCGAATGACTTCGCCCTTGCGGAACGGGGACGACCACTTCCTCTATGTCCAGATCGCCAATGAATTCCTTCATGACCTCCCGGACATATTCCGTGTCGCCATTATTGACCAATATGACACGGACACCATCAAACGACTGAGAGGCGATGGACGCCAATGCTCGTCCAAGTATCGCAGCGTCACGAAAGCCGCTGCGGACTATGCAGTCGACACGGGGCGCCCTGTGCTCACTCCGCTTGTCTTGCCATTTCCGGGCATGGCGGTCGTCTCGGGACTTCGTCGTTTCGACTATATCCGCCAGAAGCCGGTCGAGCGAGAATCTCTCCGAAAAGACCTTGTGCGCCTCCCGGGCCATGTCCATCGCCAGATCCGGTCTGGAGCGGATCTCGTCATAGATCTCATTTATCCGCTCACATAGCTTGGCGGCCGGCATATTATTTTCGAGATAGAAAACCCGATCTCCGAAATTACCCCTCATAAAGTCATTATCGTCAGTTATCAGAACTGCCGAAGCCGCTATCGCGTCAAAAACCCCCATCTTTTGAATATCATATTTTAGATAACCGGAGTCATGCAGACATAATGCTATTCCATAGTCTCGCAGATTTTCGAGATTTGCGCCTCCAGAAAGAGAGAAGTTCTTACTTTGATGGTCATAATCCCGCTTAATATCGTGAACGAACGGGATTTGAGAGAGTATCTCCTGATCGCGGGAACGATCTGAATCAAGGAACGCAATGGCCTTACGATCCCCGTCACCAGCACTGAACGGGATCGCCGGACAGCTCGCATGGAATTCAAATATGTCGAATTTTCGCGCAAGTCCGAAACTGAGATCATCAAGATATTGATGCAATTTCTTGCCTGAGACCATATGGCTGTCCCAGGAAATGACATTCCGCGTTATCTTTTCACTCTCATAATCAAGCGACGGGTCCGCCATTATTCCCAGAGTATGATATCGCGTAAGTTTTGAGATCGTGGGGTCGACACATATTGCAAGATCTGGATCAAAATCATGCAATTCATCGGAAGTTTCGCATAGCCTTGCTTCTATTTCGATATTGGCAGCTGATGCCATCAATCGGGATGCCAGAATTTTCTCTGGGTTGTTCGCCATTCTACCGATTTGAAATGCGACTTTCACGTCCCAGGCTCCGCACCAGTCCATTCCGGTGAGCAATCTTGCAACCCACCTACCCCGTCCAGGCGCTCACCGGCTATGATTACGCATATCTGGCGTTAGGCGACCGCCCTTCCTTCGCGCCATGCTCGATATAGTGCTTCACCGGATCTGCTTGCGCGTCCGCGACATCGGGATGCTGCTGGAGATACCAGTCCGCCTCCACAAGGCCGGATTTACCGATTATATTCATCTGCCAGCGACGGCGGAACCGGACTGGCAAGATATTCCAGCCCGGGCTTTGCAGAATGACCGCGACAACCTCGCCAATTTCATGCGTAGCACTATAATAGGAGGAATTCTCATATTGCACGCTAACTGCATCCGCGATTGGCAAGGCCGCCTTTTTACTTTGCTCGTCAATTCGCGCCTGAAGTTTCGATATCAGCTGCTTCGCCGCCGTCACTTCCTGCCGGACCTCCGCCAAATTCTTCTGCTCATTCGCCGTGGCCCGCAATTGCTCGAGCAATGCTTCCTGCATGTAAGCCAGTTGCCGGATCAGCAGCTCCCGCTCCTTTTCCAGATCGGATCGCTTCTGTTCAGCGGTGGCCGAGTCTGCCTCAACTACTTCCAGGCGAGCAATCAGCTCGCGACGCTCGGCATCGCTACGACTGCGCGCCGCGGCGACGTCCTCGAACTCAGCGACGGCGCTGTCTGGATCCCATTCCAGAACCGGCAGCGATATGGATGCCGCCTCCAGTTCATTGTCCAGTGCCTGCGCAGCCGGATCATTTTGCACCGCCTGGCGAGCGAGCACGGCCTGCCAGGCCGTCCATATGGGGGCAGCAGGCGCCTCTCGCGCGGCAAGTTGGGGCAGTCCCAGATGTTGAGCGAGCAGCGAACAAAATTGCTCCGGCTCGGCCTGGGCCGCAGCGATCGAAGCAAAAACAACCCGGCGGCGATGCTGCCGATAAGTGGACAGCAGGGCCGCGGCATGCTCCTTCCAAGTTGCAAGGCTGGCCGACAGCAAGCAGGACGACGCAAGACCGCGCGCGACCGCATCCCGTGCCGGGTCGTAGAGAACCAGAATATGGCGGTTGCCCTTGTCGGCCAAGGCACGATCCAGCAAGGCAGAGCCAGTCGGCTCGAGCGCTGAAATCACCACAATGCCGGCGGCACCGAGCTCATCGCAAATCTTGCCGATGGCGCTCGTTCGTCCGGACTGGACATCCAGGTCGACGGCGTGGATTTTCTCGGCGTTCAGCATGTCTTTGACTTTATGTTTGCAGGCCCCTCCCCTGCAGAGGACAGGCCGGCTGCGATCAGGGTTTCCTTGCCTATGCTGCCGCGACGCCTCTCGTCAACCGCTCTTCCGGCGCGAAAATTGCCGGCAGACCATGCGCATAGCCTCCATTCATAGGCCCGGCGAGACATGGCGGCGATGGTGGAAGCATAAGCCTCTCTGATTGATGCAGACTGTCGAATGCCATTGGATCGAGCCCGGCATTTGGTGCCCGCACATGGAACGCCGGCCATGGAATTGCCCACTCAACTGGCCGGACTTGGCGGCGGCGTGACGGCTATTCCATATCGTTGCTAGATGGCGCGACCGGCGTGCAAGGTTCGCAGAAGCCGGGAATCCGGGCATATTCCTTCGCCCTGAAGGCCGGACTTCAAGTTCAGCTCCCGATTGCATCCATCGTGCAAAAGAGCCACGCTCGTCGCCCAAACGAGCGAAAAACGGGATATTTTGCTTGCCGGTTCCGGCCGATTGCAGGCCCGCGAACCCCGGGGTCGACCGCCAACGCCGTCAATGCCCTTGGGCAGCGTCAGCTTGCGGCCCGGCAAACCCCTACAGCGCCCGCGGCCCTCTCGCCGACAAATGATGGAGTAGCCGGTTCATCGAGATCACCTCGAGAGAGAACTGCGCGGGGACGAACGCGCGGCGGCCCTCAAACGGTCCGAGATCATCCGCCTCATACGCGCGAAGCCGTGTCGGCCCCGCCCCACCTGCCTGAGCAGCGGGAAAAAATCATGATGCAGGGTGCCGCGGTCATCCAGTTCAAGATAGATCTGCCAGAAGGCGTCAATTCCGACGGCGCGCGGCATGTTGAATACGCCATGATAGCCAAAACTGCGAGCCGGGTCGCCACTGCGCTCGGAGGAAAAGAGTTCAGCCAGTGCGCTGGAGGCGAAGCGCATGCCCAGACTTTCCAGCCAGGCGCGGTTCGTGCGACCGATGGCGATGTCCTCGACCTCACCGGCGCAGAACTCAGGCGCCCGACACGCTTTCATCAGTCGCCTGCTGCGCAACGAAAATCCGCCGTTCCCGACATCGTGACCGTCGTCAAACTGCGGCCAGCGAGCGCCGATATAATCATGATCGAGGAAGTCGGCCCGCCAGCGGCGCGCATCCACAATATGGCCATCCCATTGCGCGATGAGGCAATGGGAGGTTTCGACATGATCGACCAGGTCTGAGAGCAGGAAGTGCGAATATGCCGCCAAGGACGTCAGCGGCGCTATGGGGATCACCTCAATAGCCGGATTTTCCGGCAATATTGACGCATCGGTGAACAGCTTGCAGGCCGCGAAGTCGCTCTGGGCAAGACAGGCTTCAAGCGCGCGCACCGTCGCCCGGACATTGACGGAGGTGGCCGCGCACAACGTCACTTGCGGCAGGGCGAGGCGCTCGGGCACATCGGGCGAATGGCTCACCGCCCCCGCTCCAGATCAAGGACAAATTGCTCGCTGGCACGGCTGAGGTGCGGGTGGTGGAAAGGATCGCCAATCCTGTCGGTTTGCCACAGCCGCTGCAGCGCGGCCAGTTCGCCAGCGAAGCGCGCCGCGCCCACCGGATCCCGATCGAAACCACGCGTCACCGATTCATGATGGATCAGCGTCGCACGCGGCTCGTAGAGCGATTGCCAACCCCGCTGGTTGAGCCGCAAGCATAGATCCACATCATTGAACGCAACGGCAAAATGCCCTTCGTCCAATCCGCCCACGGCCAGAAACCGCTCGCGCTCAACCACCAGGCAGGCCGCCGTCACCGCCATGGTAAATTGCGGCAAGGAATGACGGTGGAAATACCCCTCCTCCGTCGGCCGCAGGAAACGATGCGCATGGCCCGCAGCATGCCCCAGACCAATCACCACCCCGGCATGTTGGAGCCGCCCGTCCGGATAGAGCAGTTGCGCACCCACGGCGCCCACATCTTCCCGTTGGGCCTGCAAAACCATGATCTTCAGCCAGTCGGGATCGATCATCTCAATGTCATTATTGAGCAGGCACAAAAACTGCCCATTCGCTTCCTGTGCCGCGCGATTGTTGATCGTCGAGAAATTGAACGGGCCGGGGTGACGGATCACCCGGTATCGCGCCGGATCGAGGTTGGCGAGATAGGAAAGCGTCCGGGGATCGTCGCTGTCATTGTCGACAATGATGATCTCCATGGCCGGATAATCGGTGCTCTCCACACCCTTCAGACAAGTCTGGAGCAACTCCATGTGATTGCGCGTCGGCACGATGAGACTGACGGTCGGCCAATCCTGTTTCGGCAGCACCGGACGGGCAGGAATATGCGGCGACGGCCGGGCGCCACGATGATGCAGCACGCGGCAGACATGACGCGGCCTCCCATGCCCCGCCAGCATGGCGACAAGCCGGCCAACCCAGCCCCCGCTCATCTGCTTTCCCGTGCCCTCGGGCATGGCCGCCACTGCCTGCAACGCCTCACGCCCCGCCCGCAGGACGCTGGCGCCGGACAGATAATCGAAGTGACGGAACAGCTCCGCATTCCAATCCGGCTTGAAATGCGGCCCGTGGCGCCGCCCCTCACTGTCGAGCAAGTCGTCATCGGCATAGAAAAGGCAGTTCGCCTCTCCACCTTCGGCCTCGGCCATGGCCGCATGATAAGCCGCGCGCGCGCCGCGTGCGACACAATCGCCGGCCGTCATCGGCATCAGCCAGAAACCGACCTGCCAATCCAGCTGTCGAACGGCTGCGGCCAGATCCGGGGTTTGCGCGGATCCAATCAGCAACCAGTCCATGCCTTCGGCCTTGAGACTGGCGATGCTTCTCTCCGCCCGCCCTTCCCCGGCCGTGACGTCGATCAGGGCGATGATCGGCGGACCACCGGGGTCCGCCTCAGGATCAGCCCCGCCATTCTGTCGCATCCAGAGCGCATAGGCATGGGGCGAGGCAGCCAATAAAGAGGCGAACTGCCCGTTTGCACGCACTTTCTTGCCCAGCAACCGCCACCACATGGCGATGAGATATGCGCGCGGTGACGCCCGAAGCGCATCCAGATGCATCGCCAGCGCCAACCCCATGGGTAGATCGGGTGCGGCCGTTCGGACTGACGGATTTAACTGCATGAACGCGGATCCAGAAAAGGCCAGACAAAAAGATAAACAAGAAGTCGGCCACCTCCCGATTTCCAAGAATATCCGGCAAGAAACCATAGCCGTACATCATAGAAATATTACTTCATCTTACTGTCATAATATTGATACGCCTCATCGACATCATCAAAATGGTGCAAGACGCCCCCATCCAGAACCGCGGCTCGGTCACAATGCTTCCGCACATAACTGGAACTATGTGACACAATGATCATAGCTCGGTCGCCCCGTTTGACGAAGAGTTCCTCTTCACATTTGGCGCGGAAGCGGGCGTCCCCGACAGCCACAACCTCGTCAATGAGAAAGCAATCAAACTCAATTGCCATGGAAATGGCAAAGGCAAGGCGCGCCCGCATGCCGGACGAATATGTGCGCACCGGCTCCCTGAGATATCGGCCGAGTTCCGCAAACTCTTCAACGGGATCAATCTTGCCTTCCGTCGGCACGCCGTAGATACGGCAGATGAAACGAAGATTATCCAGTCCGGTCAAGGCGCCTTGAAAGCCCCCTGCAAAAGCAAGCGGCCAGGAGGTCGTCATGCTGCGGCTGATGCGCCCACTGGTCGGAGCTTCCGCTCCTGAGATCAGCTTGACCAGCGTCGACTTGCCGGCTCCATTGCTGCCTAGAATGCCAATCTTCTCTCCGCGAGCGATTGTGAGATCGACGCCAGACAGGACACGAACCCGGCCACCCCGGGTGTCATAATCTTTCGAGATGTTCTCGAGATGGATCATCGCTGCCTGAGATCCCGCGCCGCGATGCGTGTGAGGATCAGCGCAAGAACCGCTACTACAAGGGTGGTTATCGCCAGATAAGGGAGGTCATAATGTGCGCGATACTGCGAACCGAAATAGCCTTCACGTACCATCTCCACCGCATTCACCATAGGAATCCACAGGATAACCTCCCGCACGTTGGGCGGCAGTGCATCCACCGAAAACGCAGCCCCTGAAAGCGGGAACAGGATATAGGACATGGGGTGCCAGAACTTTTCAATAAGCTCGCTGCGTTCGTTGAGCGCGCCCAGAAGAATCCCGAGGACCGCACCGAACAAAGCCAACAAGACCCAGGCAGTCGCGACTTTAAGCATATCTTCGGGCAAGTCGATCCAGCCGATCCCAATCAAAATGGCGGATAGAACCACGAAGGATATGGTCACCCCCACCGCCTCTAGCAAAATTCGGGATACGAAAATATCGATGAGCTTGACGTTCCGGTGATGCAGCAAGCTAAAATTCGGTGAAATCGCTCCAATACATCGGGACGGCATACTACGCCATAGCAGTACGGTGGAGTAACCAGTCAGAGCAAATGCCGCAATCGGCAAGGAAGAGCCGTGATAAGCCTGCAACGCCGTCCATAGTGCAGTGACACCTAGCGTGAACGACATAGGTTCTACAAATAGCCACAGGAATCCGATATTGTTTCGGCCATAGCGCGTAATTACCTCACGCAGAAACAGCGCGCCGATTACACGGCGCTGGATACGCCAGCTCTCCAACAGCGGAAAATCCGCCATCCGCGCCCGTTCGTCAGTCACGATGCTCTCGTACGCCGGCGATCAGCATCGAGATCACGCCCCATGCGACAAGTCCCAGCACCAGCGTCGTTATGATCCCCCGCATTCGGCGCGGCTCCAGCGCCTGGTCCGGTCGGCTGGGCTCGACGATACGCTCGACATAGGCCTGCTTGCGGAGCGCCTCGGAGCGCGCCTCCTCAAAAGCTGCCATCGCGGCCGCCAACTGCTTTTCGGCAAATTGATTGTCGAGAAGCACACGCTGATATTCCACCGTCGAGCCCGTCAGTGACTGACTGCCTCCCACGATTTTGGCCGTCTCTTCATCAATTTCACCACGCAAGGTCTGGATGCCAGACTCAAGAACGGAGACCTGCGGATTGTCCGGCGCCAGTTTCTGCAACTGGACGAGCCGCATGCGCGTCCCGATCAATTCATCCTGAAGTTTGGAAACCATCTGAAGCTGCACGGCAAACTGCTGCTGCGGGTCCACGACGCCACTATGATTGCGAAATCGCGCCAGGGCCAGCGCCGTCTTGGTCACCTTCGCCTGCGCCATTTCAACCTCGGACTGCCCAAGCCGAATGAGATCGGCCTGTGCGCGCGTATTGAGGCTATTCACCAGAGCCTCGGCCTTGCCCAACAGGAACGCATTGAAGCGATGCGCATCTTCCGGTGTGTAGGCCCGCACTTCCAGCGTCGTGATCGACGAAGTCGAATCGTAGGCGACGCTGACCTTCTTCCGGTAATATTGGAACAGATCTTCCTTTGCCCCCCACAACCCCAGGGGATCGAAGCGATCGAAAATGGAAATGGTCGGAGCGCCATAGGCCTTGGCCACGGCGCCTCCCTGATCCATCTCATTGAGCGCGTCGCGTGACAGGACGTAGTCGCGCGCCGCATAGACTTCCGTTCCCGCATTGCCCCAGCCGGATGATCTGAGCAGCGCCCCGAGGCTGCCCCCCGCCGCGGACCGCTCGGACGCACGCACCACGAACCGCGATTCCGAGGTATAGATGTCGGAGGCGAAAAATCCGTAATAGAGGATCGCCAGGATCGTCGGCGCCAGCACCGTGATCGCGAAAAGCGGGCCGAGTTTGTAGATGGGCTTCATCAGCCTGAGCAGTAAGGGGCGATCCACATCTGGTGAGGAGGCTGATGCGTCTGCTTCGGCAGGATTTGAGGTGCGGTTGAGCATCTGGATGATTGGTTCTGTCTCAGAGGAACGATCACGCCTGCTGCATGGCGATGGAATGGGGGTTTTGCAATTCAAAAGCGGGGCATGCCAGCATCGGCTCAACCAGCCTCGCGCCACGCACGCCTGGCCGCGACAACCGCAAGCCGGCCGCACACAACAGGCCGACTACGTAAAAATGCCAGAAAGCAGCGGGCAAAGCACTTCAGGCATGCAATCGGCCTTGCAGTCCGCAGACGATACGCGGAAGGAAGGGATCGTCTTTTCATCGAAGGTCGCTCCATGCCCCATCTCATGCCCCCCGAATGGGGCCCGCAGGCGCATCTGTGGATCGGTTTCCCTGGCGATCCCGCCGAATGGCCCGTCGCCCGCGATTCTGCCCAGCGGCAGGCGGCCGCCTTTGCGGGCGCGGTCGCTGATCGGGGACAGGCCGTCACGCTGCTGGCGCGCTCGGCGGCGGATTTCTCCATTGCGAGCACCCTGGCCTCCCCCGCCGTGGCGGTGCGGCACGAGTTGTTCGGCGACATCTGGCTGCGCGATACCGGGCCGATCGGCGTGATCTCCAGCGGTGGCGAGCGGGCGCTCGCCGATTTCGATTTCAACGGCTGGGGCGGCAAATATGAGATGCCGGGCGACAAGGATATCGGCGCGCGCCTGGCGGCCACGACCGCCCTGCCCCGCCGGCATGTGCCGATCATCTTCGAGGGTGGCGCGGTCGATACGGACGGCACCGGCCTGTTCGTCACCACCGAGCAGTGCCTGCTCAATCCCAATCGCAACCCCGCGCTGGATCGCCGGCAGATCGAGACCATCCTCGCCGGTTCGCTTGGCCTTTCCGCCATGCTGTGGCTGGGCGAGGGCCTGCTGCATGACCATACCGATGGCCATGTGGACAATCTCGCGCGGTTCGTGGCGCCCGGCATCCTCGCCGTGCCGCAGGCGACCGCCGCGGACGACCCCAACAGCGCCATCTATGCCGATGCGGCGGACCGCGCCCGCGCCTTCGGGCTGACGGTCGCGCCGATGCCCTCGGTCGGCCGCTACACATTGGACGGCGCGATCGTGCCGGCCAGCTACATGAATTTCTGCATCACCAACCATGCGGTCATCGTGCCGCAATATGGCGCGCCCAACGATCAGGCCGCGCTGGACGCGCTGGCGGCCTTCTTCCCCGATCGCGATCTTGTCGGCCTGCCCAGCGATGCCATATTGCGCGGTGGCGGCAGCTTCCATTGCATGAGCCAGCAGCTACCCGCCTGACACGCCCGCAGGACAATCGCCGCCATGACCAAGCTTACCGTCGCCGCGCTCCAGTTCGCCTTCACGCAGGACGAGGCCGCCAATATCGCGCTCGTCGAGGAGCATGTCGCCAAGGCGGCGGCGCGCGGTGCCAGGATCGTCCTTCCGCCCGAGTTGTTCGAAGGCCCCTATTTCTGCACCGTCGAGGACGAGGCGCTGTTCGCGCGCGCGCGGCCGGCTCATGAGCACCCCGCGGTGCTGGCCATGCAGCGGGTCGCCAGGGCGCAGGGCGTCTACATCCCCACCAGCTTCTTCGAGCGCGATGGGCAGCATCACTATAACTCACTCGCCATGATCGACGACCAGGGCGAGATCATGGGCGTCTATCGCAAGAGCCATATTCCGGACGGGCCGGGCTATGAGGAGAAATATTATTTCCGCCCCGGCAACAGCGGGTTCAAGGTGTGGAAGACGCGCTATGGCACGATCGGCGTCGGCATCTGCTGGGACCAATGGTATCCCGAATGCGCGCGCGCCATGGCGCTGATGGGCGCCGAGCTGCTCTTCTACCCCACCGCGATCGGCTCCGAACCCTATGATACGGATCTGGACACCAGCCGCATGTGGCGCCGCGCCATGCAGGGCCATGCCGTCTCCAACTGCATGCCGGTCATCGCCGCCAACCGCATCGGCGCGGAGACCATGCCGGGCAGCGCCGGCCCGCAGCGCTTCTACGGGCACAGCTTCATCACCGACGAATGGGGCGATCTGGTCGCGGAGGTGGAGGACTGGCAGACGGGCGCCATCGTCGCCACGCTGGATCTGGACGCCGCCCGCACCCACCGCGCCGGCATGGGCTTCTTCCGCGATCGGCGGCCGGAGCTTTACGGGCGGCTGGCGCAGGACATCTGATCGCCCTCGCGCCGCCGGGCAAACCGCCCGTTGCGGCGGCCCATGATCAGTCCTAGGTAAAAGCCACGCACGACAGACTCGCCATTTGCCGGCCGCCGCATTCCCTCCGGCCCCGGCCTTACGCAGGAGAGCATATATGACCGTTGCCCGACTTTACATCATCCCCGCCGCGGAAGGCCGAAGCGCCGAGATGGAGGAAGCACTCGTCGAACTCTCGAAGATCGTGGGCCGGGCCGAGGGCAGCGAAGGGGTCGAGCTGCTGCGCGACATGGGCAACGAGCATCGCTTCATCTTCATCGAGAAATGGACGAGCGAGGAGCATCACGCCAAGGGCTTCGCCGCCCTGCCCGAGGGCGCCCTGGACGGCGTGCAGGCCGCAGCCGGCGGCCCGCCGGACGGCGCCTATTATGATTATCTGGTGGCCTGATCGTTCAGGACCGATGATGCGCCCGGCCTCATATGAGGCCGGGCAAGTCGGACGGGATGCGGCAAGGTGGGCAGCGTCATCCCGCCGGAACCGCCGCCCCCCTGCCCTCGCGCCGCCTCTGGCACCCGCTCATGTGCCGCTGATGATCGGATGGACCACGCCGCCCAGCGCATAGCGTCCCGCAACCGTGAGCTGCGCTAGCGCGCCGGGCTCGCCACGCATCTGGCCCGGGGTCAGGCCGGTGAACTGCTTGATTTCGCGATTCATGTGCGGCTGGTCGTAGAAACCCATGCCGATCGCCTCGTCGAGGCTCATCCCTTCCGCCAGCAGCGCGACCGCCGCCCGCAAGGCGCGATATTTGCGCGAGAGCAGCTTGGGCGGCGCGCCGTAAAGCGCGCTGCACCGGCGCTCGATCTGCCGCCGGGAAAGCCCGGCCACGGCCACGAGATCATCGACCCGTGGCGACGGGCCGGAGGTCAGCCAGGCATCGACATGGCGCACGAAATCGAGGATGCGCCCGCGCTGCGCGCCCATCAGCCGGGCAAGGATCGCTTCGCATGCCAACGCCTTGGCAGCGAGGTCCGGGGCCGCGTCAAGCGCCTCGATCGCGCCCGGAACGGCGGGGCCGAACAGATCGGCCAGGTCGATGGCCCGGTTCATCATCGCCGAGGCGTCGCTGCCGATCAGCGCCGCCCAGCCCGCCGGCGTCAGGCCGGCGCCGAACAGATGCACCGGCCCTTGTGCCGTCACCTGGAACGCGCCGGTGGTGGGCCCGACCACATGGGCATCGGCCACCTGCTGCTCCATGCCGTCGGCGAAACGATATGTGCCGCCGCCCGGCGTCAGACGGAAGCGGATCTGCGCATGATCGGCCCGCTCGACATCCTCGAAGACAGGAACATCGGCGCGAAACCAATAGAAGACAGTTATATAATCCGCGAATGCCGGGCTCGGCACCGCGTAATCAAGCTGGAGCGTCATCGATCCGTTTCCCCGTTCGAACCATTGATAGACCGGCGGACAACAATGGAAAAGCCGCCAGCGCCCCCGTCACCATCCCCATCGACCTATGCTCGCCACCATGGAGATCCCCATGACCGACCGACTGTTCATAGTGACCGGTGGCCCCGGCACCGACAAAAGCAGCCTGATCGACGCGCTGGCCCGCGCCGGGTGGCGCCATGCGCCAGAGGCAGGCCGCGCGGTCATTCAGGCGCAGCGGGCCATCGGCGGCTCCGCGCTGCCATGGGCGGATCGCGCCGCCTTCGCCGAAGCGATGCTGGCTCGGGATCTGCGCTCCTACCGGGAAGCCCTGGCCCTGCCCGGTCCCGTCATTTTCGATCGCGGCATTCCGGACATACTGGGCTATCTGCGCCTGTGCGGCCTGCCCGTGCCCACCCATGTCGTCGACGCCGCGCGGCATCATCGCTACAATCCGCGCGTCTTCCTCGCGCCATATTGGCCGGCGATCTACGCGTGCGATGCCGAACGCCGGCAGGACCTGGCCGAAGCCGAAGCCACCGGCCGGATGATGGCGCACATCTATGCCGAACTCGGCTATGAGGTCGTTCCGCTGCCCTTTGCGAGCATCGCCGAACGCATGACCTTCGTCGAACGACATATCGCCGGCCGTGCGGTCCGGCCCTGACGCACTCTCGCGCATCGGCGCTTCAGCGGGCAGAGCTGGCAATCCGCACCGGCGCTTCCCATCTCATGGCATTGGGCCTTGCAAGGATGGAGCTTCCAGGTGGCCGGTGGATGGACGCGTGACGGCGCGGTTCAGGATCAGATCGATGATACGGTGCGCGATGCGGTCCAGTTCGCACGGGCGCGTCTGCCGGCCGGCCCGGCTGAACCATATTGCGAGGAATGCGGCGAGATCATTCCGCAGGCGCGTCGCCAGGCTTTGCCGGGCGTGCGAACCTGCGTGCCGTGCCAGACATCGCGGGATACCAGCGCGGCCTTCCGCCGGGTTGCAACCCGCTACGACAAGCTGGCAGAAAACTTCCTGGCCATGGTCCAACTCGCCTCAATGCGGCTGTGGCTGCGCGTTTATGAGTCTACGGGCTAGGACCGATCGACATTCAGGATTCCCAAAAGGCATAAGTGCTGATTCATAGGGCTGCGCGATTGAGCGGAGGCTATGGATGGGCGTGAAGCGTTATGAGTTGAGCGAGGCGCAATGGATGAAGATTGCGGC
>Ga0180219_1000115_pt1 | contig 94865 bp, 95 predicted proteins | sample eDN3rd30CBELigMG_FD_151338 | JGI IMG/M metagenome (GOLD analysis project Ga0180219, IMG submission 151338) | Enriched Miracle-Growth compost microbial communities from Emeryville, California, USA - eDNA 3rd pass 30_C BE-Lig MG (version 2)... ...
CCGGCAGGTCGGCTACGGCGCGTGCGTCACCGTGACCGAACATAGCGTGCGCGTCGCTTTGGCGCGGCAATCGGCCGTGCTGCGCGAAGGCGAAGCAATCAACTATGACGCTGACAGCCTGGGCGGCTCCCGGCCTGTTTCGGTGGCCGATGCTGACGCCTGGACCAGAGGGCGTATGCGCGTCGTCAACCGTCCGTTGGGCGAGGTCGTGGCGGAACTGGGCCGCTATCATCGCGGTTATATCCGGGTTATCGGCGACGATCTGGCGAAGCGCCCCGTCAGCGGAACATTCGACGTTCGCGACCCTGTGGGCACGATCGACGTGATCCAGCGGACGCTTGGAATCAGTTCGACACGGCTCACCAACCGGATGATCCTCATCCACTCCTGACAGCCGCTCGCAAAAAATAATTCACGTTTCAGGTTTCCAAATCGCGATCCCGGCAGTCTGCATTAATGAGGGCAATTCGCATTAGCGAAAGGCCCCGAAAATTTTTGCAGCTTCGGGGGAACCAAGAGCGTGAATTCCAAATGCAACCAAACCGCCCATGTCCGTCCCTTGCGCTCGGCGCTGGGGGCGATCTTTCTGACCACGACCGGCCTTGCCACAGCCACGCTTGCGTTTCCCGTTACGGCAGCGGCGCAGGCCGTCCGCATCTATGACATTCCCGGCGGCTCGCTCGCTGACGCCATCAACAGTTTCGGGGAACAGAGCGGTACGCAAATCCTCTATGACGCCGCGCTGACCCAAGGCCGCAGTTCGCAGGGCCTCAAAGGGCAATTTGGCGTCGCTGAGGGGCTTTCCCGGCTCCTAGCCGGATCGGGCGTAACCTTCCGGCAGACCGGCCCCAACATCTTCACCCTGGAACGCGCGCCGCAATCGGCAGATGGTGCGATCCAACTTGGGCCGGTGCGTGTGGAGGGGGAAGGCAGCGGCTCGACCGGACTTGGCATTGCGCCCAGCGTCACTTCCGATCCCAATGCTACGGAAAACACCGGTTCCTTCACTACGCGAATTATGTCGAGCGCGACCCGTTTGCCGTTGACCATGCGCGAGACGCCGCAATCGGTAACGGTGATAACCAGCAAGCGCATAGAGGCGGAGAATTTGGTCGATCTGGTGGACGTTGTTGATGCAACGCCCGGCCTCATTGTTCACTACAATACTGCGCGTCCCTCCTTCACGTCGCGCGGGGCAGTAATTGATCTGATTACCCAAGACGGGATCGCCACCACTTTCGATCTAGCCAACAACGATACGCTCGGCAGCATGGCTATGCAGGATCGTGTCGAGATCGTTCGCGGTGCGACTGGCTTGATGCAGGGCAGCGGCAACCCGTCCGGTGCGATCAATTTGATCCGTAAGCGGCCGACTCGCGAATTCCAAATCAGGGGTACCGCCAGCATCGGCAGTTGGGACGATTATCGGGTGACGGCTGATATCAGCGGTCCACTCACATCGGATGGGCGTATCAGGGCGCGCGCAGTCGGTTACTATCAAGATGCCGGGAATTTTCGCGATATCGAATTTGACGACAACCGACTGGGCTATGTCACGGTCGATATTGACTTAACTGACCGTACGCTTTTTAACCTTGGATACTCCTATACATACTCAAATCGAAATGGCCTTTGGGGTGCTCTGCCTATCGGTTTAGACGGGAAACACCTTGATCTCCCCCGCTCTACTTTCCAAGGAGCAGATTGGGAATACGGTATTCAAACTGCGAATTCCGTCTATGCGAGTCTGACTCATGATTTCGGATCAGACTGGAATCTTAAGCTCAACGCTACCTACATTGATGGCCTGAATCGTACGCTCGCGACCTTCCTGATACCAACACCCGATCAAGGCGGATATGGATTTGTCTGGTGGGCGATCAGGAAATCGCGTGAGCAGAAGGCGGTCGATGCTTATGTGTCGGGGCCGGTTAATCTTTTGGGTCAGCAGCATGAACTCGTATTCGGCGGCACGCTCAACCATGAAAAACACAAGCTGATTTCATGGTTTGACAGTTGGGATAACCTACTAATACCGGGTACTGATCTGGCAACATGGAACCATGTGGCGCCCCATCCCGATACAAGTGCGACCAGTCCGTATCGTTCCGATGATACAACTCATGTCAATCAAGACAGCCTTTATGCCGCAGGCCGATTCGGCCTTACGGACTCCCTTAAATTGATCTTGGGTGCTCGCCTTGATTGGTATGATCAAAGGGGAGAAGGCGGAACTCGATTCAGAACCGATGGACACCTAACAAAATATGCCGGTCTCACTTGGGATTTTACTTCGGATCATTCAGTTTATGTGAGCTACACCGATATCTTTCGGCCACAGTCTCAAAGAGGCATAACCGGTGATATTCTGCCACCGATCACCGGGAAAAACTACGAGTTCGGGATCAAGGGAGAGTATCTGGAGGGTGCTCTCAATTCCAGCGTCGCGATCTTTATGACAGATGAGTCCAATAGAGCGCTCTTTCTTAACGATCAAAGCGCTTGTCCGATCTATCCGGCCGAATATTGCTATGCGTCCGCTGGTTTGCTCAGAACCAAGGGAATCGACGCGGAGTTGCAGGGCGAAGTCGTACCCGGCTGGCAGATTGGCGCAGGTTTCACTTGGTCGCGTAGGGTGTATCGGAAAGACCTTGATCCGACGCTTATCGGGAAGCGGACCGACACTCAAGTTCCCACGACTCAGGTGAAAATCAGTACCCAATATACGTTGCCGGGCGCGCTGAACCGATTGACAGTAGGTGGACGAGTCACGTGGCAAAGCCATGTGTATTATGATAGCGAAAATTACTACGGTGAGATTTCTAGAAATGAACAAAAGTCATACGCAATTTTAGATCTATCTGCATCATATAGAGTTACGAAAAATATTAATTCTCAATTATCTATAAATAACGTATTCGACAAAACATATTATCGAGACATCGGCACCCATTATTATTGGCATCCGGGCGATATATATGGCGAACCGCGTAATATCATGCTGACGATCCGCGCGAATTTCTGATGTCCGAAGGAGCGCTGCCTGCCTCCGAAAGCCTGACTGCTCATCGACTGCCGGAGCGCTCATTCCGGCAATCGATGGCATGGCTGCATGAATGGTTTGGGCTGGTCCCCGGCTGGGTGCTGTTCCTTGTGTTCCTGTTCGGCACCACCGCCTTCTTCCAGCAGGAGATTTCCGGCTGGATGCGCCCGGAACTCCGGGCGGGCGGAGATGTGACGTCTGGCGCGTTGCACAACATCGGGGTCACGCTTTCGCCAAAGGCACCGGACGCTGGGTTTTGGGGCCTTGTGCTTCCTTCTCCGCGCGGCGGCGATGCGATCCGCGCGTCATGGCAACCCCGCGATGACAGTTCAGGCGAGGCCGGAGAAGCCGCGTTCGATCCGGCGACGGGTGCAGAAATAACCATGCGCGATACGCGCGGTGGCTGGTTCCTCTATCGCTTCCATTTCGACCTGCATTACATGCCGTGGTGGCTGGCACGCTATATCGTCTGCATTGCTGCACTGGCGATGCTGGTGGCGATCCTGTCGGGGATCGTCACGCATAAGAAGATATTCGCGGACTTCTTCCTGCTGCGCTTCGGCAAGGGGCAGCGTTCGTGGCTCGACGCGCATAACGTCACGGGTGTCCTCGCGCTGCCCTTCCACCTGATGATGACCTATACCGGCCTTGTCGCCTTGCTGTTCCACATGATGCCGTGGGCGGTCGCCGCCAATTTTCAGAGCGAGGAAGCGTTCTATAAAGCCGCTTTCCCGCAAGATACGGTGGAGGCCAGCGGCAAGCCCGCGCCTGTCGCGCCGTTGCCGGTTCTGATCGCGCAGGCCGAAAGGCTATGGGGCGCATCACCGTCTTTCGTCGCGATTTCCCATCCCGGCGATGCCGCCTCCGTCGCCACGCTCTATCCGCTGCGCGACGCGCTGGGCAGCAACCCCGCACCGCTGCGCCTGAACGCCGTGACGGGCGCGATGCTGAATGGCACAACGTCCCCCGGCGCGGCTCGCGCGACCGAAGGCGTGATGATCCAGCTTCATGCGGGCTGGTTCGCGGGGCCGGTGCTACGCTGGCTTTATTTTCTTGCTGGCGTGGGCGGCACGGTAATGATTGCCACGGGCCTTGTCCTATGGACCGTGAAGCGCAGGGCGAAACTACCCGATCCAACACGTCCGCACTTTGGGTTCCGATTGGTCGAGCGATTGAACATCGGCGTAATTGCCGGATCGTTCGCAGGACTTGCGGTCTATTTCCTTTCCAACCGGCTGCTACCGCTGGACATGGCGCAGCGTGCTGATTGGGAGATCAACAACCTGTTCATCGCGTGGGGCGCGCTGTTCGTCTGGACGCTGGCCCGTCCCGCGAAGCGCGCATGGGTGGAGGCGCTGGCGGTCTGCGCCGCGCTCTATGCGCTGGTGCCGGTGGTCAACGCCCTGACCACATCGCGCGGCCTCATCCCCAGCCTGATCGCGCGGGATTGGATATTCGTCGGCTTCGACAGCGTGATGCTGGCGATGGCCGCCATGTGCGCTCTGGCTGCATGGAAGGTCGCCGCGCACAAGCCCAAGGCCACGCCTCGCCGCAAGGCCCACGAATTGGCAGGGGCGGCGGCATGATGGACTTTTCTATCTTTCTCCTGTCGCTGGCCGGTTTTGCATCGCTGCTGCTAGCGATGCCGCGCCATCAAACCGATTGGGTTGGTCGCAAGTTGTCCGTGCGGTTCGGCTACACGTTGCGCCTGTCCGGCTTTGCGGCGCTGGTGCTAGCCTTCGCCATCGCATGCGTTGGCTTCGGCTGGGCTTATGGCGCGGTCGTATGGTTCGGCTGGCTGACCGTCGCCGCCGCGCTGATCGTTACTGCCCACACTAACCGCGAGCGGATCATGCGAAGGACCCGCCGATGATGCGGTTCAGCGATCCCGCTCGCGCGCGCTGGCGTGCCACCTTTCGCGTATTGGCCGGAACGCTTGGGTCTTATGGGCTGGCCTCGCTTGCTACCGTCACGCTGTCGGTGGTGATGGCCGCGCTCGGTATGGATCGCGTCGAAGGCGTCTATGCCGCCACCATCGCCAGCTTCGCGATCTTCGCCGTGATCGCCATCGCCGTATTCCATGCCCGCAGCGCGCGCCGCGCATGGGGCTGGCTCGCCGGTATCGCCGTCCCGCTGGCGGCGCTGTCATGGCTGCTGATGCCCGGAACACTATCATGACGCTGCTGCGCCACCTGAACCGGCACATACCGCCCCCACCGCCCAGCGCGACGGGCAATGCCGGAACCGAAGGCCTAAATCCCTTGCCCGATCAACCCTTTGCCTCTCCGAACGATGCTGGATTCGACGGTCGCGCACATGCCAAATTCGTTGGCCCCATCCGTGCCGAATCCGTTGGCCGCGATGGTGCAGGATTCGATGTTTCGCAACCGCAGCCGACATGGCAACCTTCAACCCGCTATGCCGATCAGCCCATGAGTCTTGGCACGCGGCTGTTCGGCATGGGCGGCGTCTCGGTGATCGCGCTGCTGATCCTCGGCGGGGCGCTGCTCACATGGCGCACCTATACCGTGCCGCCCGCGCAACCGGCGTTGAGCGTGTTCGACGTAAGCCCGCCAGCCTCGCCGCCTGAGACACCGCCCGAAGAAAAGGAAGCGCCCAAGCCGGTCCAGAAGAAGGAAAAGCAACCCGAACCGCAACCGGCGCGGCCGATCGAGCCGAGCAAAATCCCTATCTCGCCGGTAACGATCCCGATCCCTGTTACCGTGCCCAAGCCCGCCGATCCCGGCTCGAAGGAACCGGAGACAGCAGCGCCCAAAACCCTGCCAGCGCCGCTTGCACCGCAAAGGTCGAGCAACGCTCCCGATTCGTGGGAAGGTCGAGTGCTTGCCGCCTTGCACAAGCAGCGCCGCTATCCGCGCGCCGCGATGGCGCAGCGGCAGCAAGGCATCCCCTATATCCGCTTCACCATGGATCGTGAGGGTAAGGTGTTGTCGGTGCGGCTGGAACGCTCCTGCGGCTTTCCCGAACTGGACCGGGAAGCGGTTGCGCTCGCCAGACGAGCATCGCCTTTGCCCAAACCGCCCGACGACAAACCGGGTGACACGCTCGAACTGGTGGTCCCGGTCGAATACTTTATCGGCGCGGCCCGCCGATGAACCGCGCGACGGCCTTCACCGGCATCCCGCGTCCGGCAAGGCTGGCGCTGCGCCGCCGCTCATCGGTCGAGCAGCGCGTCATTCGCCTGATCCGGGGCGAAGCGGGACAGGAGGTCGATGCGGCCCTGGTCCTGGGCGCGCAGTTCGGCAAGCTGCGTGATCTGGCCATGCGCAATGCGCTAGTGATCCATAGCCCCGGAACACCGTATCTCAGCCTCAATGAACTGACGCTGCTAGGCTGGCTGGCGCAGGCGCAGCGGGTCGCGGCCTATCGGCAGTCCTTCCATCCCGACGCCATGCTGACCATGACCGTGGTGCATTGCGCGGGCACGCTCGACGCACTGGGCCTGCGGCTCTCCCTGCCGCCGTCGCCCGCATCAAGCCGGGTGGAGACCGGCATGACCGCCTGACCGCAAGACAATGAGCGAAGCGGACGCAGAACCCGCGCGCCGATAAGGAGGATGCCATGCATGTCGGACCCTGCCTGCTCGCCACAATCGCCCGGATCGAGGCCGCGCCTTCGCTCGACGCGCTGCGCGACGAACTGGGAGAGGCGGGGCGGCGCATGACCTTCGACCATGTGGCGCTGGTCCAGCACGGCGGACTGCCGCGCGTGATCGGCGGCGCGCTGATAGTCACCGACTATCCGGCCGATTTCGTGCGCTTCTATATCGACGGCCACCATTATCTGTTCGATCCGGTCTATGATGTGAGCGCGATGCGGGTCGAGCCTTTCGAGTGGCGGGAGATATTCGGCATCCTCACGCTGGACGAACGACAAGTGGCGTTATTCGACACGGCGCGGGGTTACGGCCTTGCCCATGGTGTCACCGTGCCGCTGCACTGTCCCGGCGAGGCGGTCGCGTCCTGCACTTTCGCATCCTCGCGCCCGGTGGTGGCGACGGCCGAGATGCTGACGGCGCTGCGGATCGTCGCCGCGTTCGCCTATGGCGCTGCCCTGCGCCTGCATCATCCCGAACGCAGCCATGCCAGAACCCGGCTCACACGCCGCGAAGCGGAATGCACGGCGCTGGTCGCCCTGGGCAAGAGTGATTGGGAGATCGGGCAGATATTCGGCATCATGGAGAGCACTGCCCGCTATCACGTCATGTCGGCCAAACGGCGCTACGGCGTCTACAAGCGGTCCGAGCTGGTCGCCCGCGCGCTGATGGAAGGGCTGGGCCTGTCCGGGGAGAGCCTGCCCGCGCTCCGGCCGAAGCCGACAAGCCGCGACCGGCTGCGGGAAAAGCTGGACGGCAAACGCTCATGACATGGGCCGGACCGTGATCGTGCAGGGGACGGGCTTTTTCGCTTTCGTCGCTGTCCGCTCGCAGGCGGTCAACGCGGCGTGGTTGTCGTCCTGTAACCGGGTGGTCGCGACAATGATCTGCCATGCTTGCGGGTTGCCGGTGTGCATCAGGCGGATGCCTGCATCCCATAGCGACGGCTCGCCCAAGGCACGCCGCGCGACGCCTTCGGGCCAGCGCCAGCTATCGGGGGCGATGTTCGCGACCCATCCGGGATAGAACGCCCATAGCAGCGATGCGGCCAGCGCCGCGCCGCCTGCGGCATAGACCATGTGCCAGCGCTGTTGCTGCCGGTCGCGCAGGCGGCCGATCGCATTGCGCATGGCGGTCATGGTGTCGCGGGCGAGTTCCTTCAATTCCTTGATGGCGCGCTTGTCGTCATCGCGCGCTTCCGCCGCCGCCATCATGATATATTCGGCCAGCGTTTCCGGGGTCAGGCGCAGCAAGGCCGATTGCTCGACGGCCTTCATGCGCTTGCCAACCTCCGCCACATTGCCCACCAGCTTGACCAGGGTGGGGTTGTGGTCCGATCCCTGCTGCTGGGCGATCTGCGCGGCGATCTGCTCAAGGGCAGAGAGCATCGCCGTCATCTGCCCGTCAACCCGCTCGTCCATTGCTGCTACGCACTCGCGAAGCTGCGCAAAGGCTTCCGCCGCGCTGTCCCCGGATGGGGGATCGTTCGATAGTTCTGCCTGCTCGTCGTCCATATCGTCTGCTCCTTGGGTTAAGGTTCCTGTGGTCTATCGGTCCATGCCCCGGTCGAAGCTGCGGCCATGATCGTGACCGGCATCGCGGGGGATGGAATCGGCAAGGTCGCGGCCGAGGTTGCGGCTCGTGTCGGCGCTGATCTCCACGCTGAGTTCCCGGCCGCGCAGACCCAGCACGGTTTCGAGCTGGGCGTCGCGCTCAAGGCTCTTCGCCATGTCGGCCATGTGCTGCGCAGTGGTTTTCGCGCCCCGGAAATTGCCGTCGCGGACAAGCTCGTCATGCTGCTGGCGTAGCTGCTGCCAGCCTTCCACGAACCTGTCGGCGCGCTGGAACGGATCGCGGCGAATGTCGGCTTCGCGGTCCATCGCCCGCATGGCGTCCTGGCCGCGCCCTTGCGCCGCTTCCCGGATCAGTTCCGGGCCATTGCGGAACGCGCTGTTGAGGTCCGTTGATCCCTTGGGCCGGATAGCGTCGAGAGCATCGCGCGCCTGCTGGAAGGCGACGCGCTGGTGCGGCAGCGCCTCCACGCCCTGCGCGCGGGTCTGGCGGATCGCATCGAGCGCGCGGGCATAGCGTTCCACCGCCGCGCGCACGCCGTTGTCCCGCAACTGCTGTGCAGCGTGCTCCCGGTGCTGCTGGCGGGCAGGATCGGGCCGGAACCCGGCGAAAGCGCCGCGTTCCGGCGTGGGTGTGGGCGCTGTGACGAACCGGCCCAGGGCGAGGCCGTCGAACATGCCGCGCGGCCGTTCCGGCGTGGCCTGTTCGGGCGCTGGCGTCTCGCGCTGCTGGCGCTGCTGTCCGGGCAGCGTGAGGTTCAGTCCGTCGAAGATCCCGCGCGCCTTCTCCGCGCCCGCGCGGGCGATCTCGATGATGCGCTCGCCAAACGTGATCTCGCGGCGCTCGGCAAATTCGCGGATGGGATCGAGGCGCTTGTAATCGCCCGCCATGTCCTTGGTCCGCTCGCGCGACAGGAGGCGGATCAGGCGGGCGTCGTCTTTGAAGTCGTCCCGGCCATAATGGAGCGCCATGCCATCCCGGTGGCGGGACATGCCGACATAGGCCCCGTGCCGGTCCATGCCGGGGGTGGCGAGCATATGCGCCCGGTCCACGGTCATGCCCTGCGCCTTGTGGATCGTGGCGGCATAGCCATGATCGACATGGGCATAATCCTTGATGTCGAACGCCACGGCACGCCCGTCATCGGTGCGGACGGCGATATGGCCCTTGTCCACCTGCTCGATGGTCCCCAGCGTGCCGTTCTTGACCTCAAGACTGCGCTCGTTGCGCAGGAACATGATGCGGTCGCCGGATGCGAAGACACTCGCGCCGTGCTCGGTCTTCACCAGCACGTCATCGCCCAGCGCATGGCTCGCGCGCATCCGGTCACGCGCTGCCTCGTTGAGTTCGCGAACCTCATCATTGGTATGGGTGAGGATGATGCGGGATTGATCGGGCGCGGCGATGCGCTCGCGGTCCCACTGTTCGACAAGCTCGCCGCGTGCCTGCTCGCGCGTCTCGGCCGCGTGGACCATGCCATGATCGCGATAGGCATGGATCGCCTCGCCGGTTCGACCGGTCGCCAGATGCCGGGTGGCTTCGCGCTGCCAGTCATGATCTTGGCGGCGGACCTCCGTAATCTCGACGCCGCCGTGGCGCTCGTGGATCGCGCGGAACGCCGCGCCCGCCTCGATCGCCTGCAACTGCTGCGGGTCGCCGATCAGCACAATCTTGGCCCCGGCATCGGCGGCAAGGGAGAGCACACGCTCCATCTGGCGCGTGCCGGCCATGCCCGCTTCGTCGATCACCAGCACGTCGCGCGCCGTGAGCAAGTCACGGCCCTGCGCCCAGCCATGTTCAAGGCTGGCGATGGTCCGCGAGGCGATGCCGGAGCCGTTCTCCAACCCCTCCGCCGCGATGCCCGACAACGCCGCGCCGCGCACCGCAAACCCTCCGCGCTCCCACGCCTCGCGCACCACCCCCAGCATCGCGCTCTTGCCGGTGCCCGCATAACCCACGACGACGCTCAGGCCCCCCGCGCCGGTCACATGCTCGAACGCGGCGCGCTGCTCGCCCTTGAGCACAAGCCCGTCCGCTTCCGCGTGGGCCAGCGCGGCGGCGCGGTCCTGCGCGCCGGTGCGGTGTTCGGCGCGCTCGGCCAGCAATTCGGAAGCACGCTGCAACCGCTGCTCGGTTTCGATCATCTCGCGGCTGGTAAAGCGATCGTCGCCGCGCCCGTCCTTGCCCAGCGCGATCATGTCGGGCGAGGAACGCACCGCGCTCATCGCCCGGTCATACTGTTCTTTTCCGTCGCTGTGCCGGTGGATGAACATCGCAAGGTCGCGCAGCGTGAATGTCGCCTGGTGGTGGGTGATCGCGTGCAACGCCACGGCAGGATCGGCGATGATCTTCTCGCCGTTGCGCTGCGCGATGGCGCGGTGATCGGCGATGCGCTCGGATTCAAGCCCGCGTTCGCCCATGCGTTGCGCGGCGGGGCCGATCTTGTTCTGCGGCTCAAGGTCGATGCCCTGCGCTTCGTAGCTGCGGTGATCGATCCGGGCGTCTATAATCCAGTTCCGCCAGCCGCGCGTTGACATGGATACCCCAGCGTTCGCGCCATTGCTCGACATTCCCGCGCGCGTTCCATTCGCGCTGCTTCGGCCCGAAACCATCCGGGCCGACTTCGCGCATGGTCAGCATGACATGGGCATGGGGTTTCGCCAGCCCGTCCGCGCCGATGTCCCAATGCACATTCAAATCGGCGATCATGCCGCGTTCGACAAACTCGGCGCGCACGAAATCCTGCGCGAGCGCGATGCCCTGCGGCTTGTCCATCTCGCGCGGCAGGGCGAACTCGACCTCGCGGGCAAGCTGCGCGTCCTTGCGCTTCTCGGTCGCCTCGACTTCGTTCCAGAGGGTCGCGCGATCGGCGAAGCGCTCGGGCGCGCCTTCGGGCAGGAGGATTTCGGAATGGACGACGCCCGACTTCGCGCGGAAATCATGGTCGCGGTCCAGGCGGTCGTCGTGCAGCCGCTCCCCAGCGCGATAGGCCGCCGCGCTGACCGCGCTGCGCCCGGTGGACCGGCCGATAACCTGAACATTGAAATGAAAAATCGCCATGGCGATCGTCCACTTACACCGCAAAAGCGCACGTCGGAACGACGTATAGGCGCGCCTTTCTCGAATAAATCCGAGGACGGACCAGATGGTGCCAGTGTGTCCCGGCGACTCTACTGCGGGGAAGCTATCGTTCTTCTATCATGAGCGCATCAACACTCAAGGAAAGACTTTGCAATGCGTAAACCCCGCGACTTCGATTCGGAATTGAAGGCGCTCGCCGACAAGGCGAAGGCGCTCAAGGAACGCCGCGTGCGGCAACTCGGCGAACTGGTCGCGGCAACCGGAGCCGACGCGCTCGACGCCGATCTGTTGGCCGGGGCGCTGCTCGGTGCCGTCGCCAATAAGGATGCAGCAACGCGGGAGGGCTGGCGCAAGGCGGGCGTGGGGTTCTTTCGCGGCAAGCAACGCAAGCCTGCGCCGCGACCTGAACACCACGCGGAGGGCGCTCTACCGCTCGAAGGCGGCACGGCATCGCGTTGAACATGCCAGGGCGCGAACCGATACAAGGGCATGGGTGATGAAAAGGCGAGAGAGAACGCGCCAGTTGATCGAACTCGGCGGGCTTGTCGTCAAGGCGGGGTTGGTCGATCTGACGGATGACGATCGCGCCACGATCTACGGCGCGTTCCTTGCCGTCGCGGTCAAACTGCAAGGCGAGGATCGCGACAACGCGCTCGCCCTGTGGAAGCGCAAGGGCAAGCGAGCGTTCGAGGCGGAACAGGAAATCGCGAAGGGCTGACGGAAACTTTGCAATCGGGATCGTCGTTCAGTTCGGCAATTCTGCCGATGTCGTTGGCATGGCGATCCCCAACAGGTTGCAAACGAATCCCAATGCCTTTTCCTGAGCGTCCTGCAACCGAACATGAGAACCCCAGAAGCCGGCTTCGTAAGCGACATCGCCGTGATAGAGCGTGTCCGTGCCAAGCCCTTCCCAACCGTTAGCGCGAAGGATATCGCCACACCCGATGCCTGTTTCATCATCCAATAATTCAACGACAGCAAAGCCGCCGCCGTGCCGGACAATCACAAACCCGTCATACGGTGTGTAAACGACGGTGCCTTGCTGTATCATGGATATAATTTCCCACTTGCGGGGAGCGTTTGCAAGGCAGGGACGGAAAGCACGATGGGTCAGGCGTGAATATCGCCAACGCCAGTCAGATGCAGGACGCCCTTGCCCGGTAGCTCGACGCGCAATTCCAGCTTGCCGCCTGCGGCTTCCACGAAGCGGCGCAGCGTCGAAAGGTAAAGGTCCGCCTGCCGCTCGATCTTGTGAACGGAAGGCTGCTTTACGCCCAACGTCTCGGCGATCTGCTCCTGGCTGCGCTCGGCAAGCTGGCGCAATGCTTTCAGTCCCTCGACCTCCGCCACCAATTCCTGCGCGCGTGCCTCGATGCGGCGGCGGCGATCTTCGGGCAGCGCGGCCATGATCTCATCATGCGAACGTCCCATCGTCATTTCTCCTTCGCGGCCAATCCCGCCAGATGCTCGTCAAACCGTTTGTCGGCCCTGGCGATCAACGTCTTGTAAAACCGCTTTTGCGCCACGCCCGCCTTGTCGCCAGCGACCAGCAGGATGGCTTCCCGCTCCGGGTCGAAAGCGAAAGCCACGCGCCAAACGCCGCCATCGGCATTGAAGCGCAATTCCTTCATGTTCTTGTGCCGCGATCCGCCAAGCGTATCGGCATGGGGACGGCCAAGCTGCGGGCCATAAAGCGCCAGGATGCCGATCATTGCCAGAAGCTCGTCCTGCACCGTTTCGGGCATGGCGTCATATTCGGCATCGAAGGCATCATGGTTGCGAACCGTCCACGGCATAGGGCTATATATCCTCTGGGCTATATTTTGTCCATAGCCTCAAGGCTATGATCGCGGAGCGACAGCCATTTGCCGATTTGGCCGCGTGCTGATGGAAACGAAAAAGGGGACTGTATTGGCGCATTTAAGGCTCATTTGGCGCTTTTAGGACTAAGTTGGCTACGATCGGCAGTGAAGTGCCTGTCGCTCTTGCGCGGTGGAACAACCTGATACAGCATGAAAAACGTGGCGAGCGGACCGGCCGAATGAAAGGCTTGCCATGACGTGTGCCTCGAACAAATCGAATGTTGCCGCCCAGGTCCGCTGCCGCCGCCATTTCCCGCCATAGACCCGCCACGCTCCCATGTGCCGATGCCCCTTAAGGGCTGAGGGATGGCGTGCATGGCTCAATTCTCATGGGGAAAGGAACAACTGGCGGATTCATGGAATAACCTCGATGTCCAACAATGATCGTATCATTCGACTGAAAACCGTTCTGGCCCGCACCGGGCTTTCGCGCTCCACTCTGTATAGAAAAATCGGAGAAGGGACGTTCCCGGCGCAAATCAGGATCAGCATCCACGGCACCGGCTGGCGCGAGTCCGCCGTCAATCGCTGGATAGACGATCCGGTCGGCTATCGCGAAAATCCAGCGGAGTGACCGAAGGCCGGGGCTATGCCCCGGCCTTTGCCTTCTTGAAGTCGCCCTTGATGACCTTCGCGCCATCGCGCAGGAAATCCAGATGGTCGGACCAGTGCTGCATCATGCGCACGCGCTCGTCCCAATATTCGCCGCGCGTGTAGGCGCGGCGCACCGCGTTGTTGTCGCAATGGGCAAGCTGCCGTTCGATGGCGTCGGCGTGCCATAGACCCATCTCGTTCAAGAGGGTTGCCGCCATCGCCCGGAAGCCGTGGCCGGTCATTTCGTCCTGCGCGAAGCCCATGCGCCGCAAGGCGGCGTTGATGGTGTTCTCTGACATCGGACGATCGACCGAGCGCAGGGATGGGAAGAGGTAGCTGCTATACTCGGCATCATGCTCGATGCTTTCGAGAATGGCGAGCGCCTGCCGGGAAAGCGGGATGCTGTGATCGCGCCGCATCTTGGTCTTGTGCTTGGGGATGACCCAAAGCGCCTTGTCGAAATCGAAGTCGGCCCATTCGGCATAGCGAAGCTCGCCGGGGCGTACGAACACATGGGGCAGGAGCCGCAGCGCGGCTTTGGTGTTGGCGAAGCCGTCGAACGCCTCGATGGCGCGCAGCAGGCCGCCCGCCTTGTCGGCGTTGGTGATCGCCGCCCGGTGGACGGGCTGGGGGGCGATCAGCGCGCCGCGAAGGTCTGCCGCCACGTCGCGCTCTGCCCGCGCCGTGGCGATGGCGTAGCGGAATATCTGGCTGGCAGTGCTGCGCAGGCGCTTCGCCGTCTCGTAGCGGCCCTTGCTCTCCATCTTGCGGAGCATCGCCAAAAGCTCCTGCGCGGAAATGGAGGCGATGGGGCGCTTGCCTATGGACTCGTTGATGAAGTCCAGCAGCCAGCGCAGTTTCTTCATCGTGACGGCGGAACGGCCTTCGCACTCGACCTTGACCAGCCATTCATCGGCGACCGCCTTGAAGCTGTTGGATGCCGCGACGGCGGCGGCCAGCTTCTCAAGCTTGATCTGCTCGGCCGGATCGCAGCCGCGCGCCAGAACCTTCCGCGCCGCGTCGCGCTGCTCGCGGGCTTCGGCAAGGCCGGTGTCGGGATAGACGCCAAAGGCAAGCGTCTTCTGCTTGCCCATGTGGCGGTAGTTCATCCGCCAGTAGCGCCCGCCATTGGGCGTGACGTAGAGAAAAAGTCCGTCGCCATCGGTGAGTTTGTAGGGCTTTTTCCGGCCCTTGGCGTTCTTGATCGCAACAGCGGTAAGCGCCATGATGGTATCTCCTGCAAGGGGAGGACCGCGCTACCATCAGATATACCATCAACATGGTGGTATCCGGTGGAACGAAGCCGCTCCGTATGGGATACCTACACCACGAAAAAACCGCAGAAATCAGCCACTTGTGGCATCTTCTGGAACCCTCTGGGAGAGGATTTTGGTGACCCCTACGGGAGGGGCAATCAGGCCCTTGCAGCCTATAATATTTCAGTCACTTAGGCTTGCCTAGTTTCTAGCTTGTATCACAAAGTGGTTATCCGTTCTAGCGACACTTATCTTCTGCTAGGGATCGCGGAAGCAGGTATTGCCTGCCGCTTTACGCTGTTAGGGATACGGCCATTCAGCAGACGCCCGATAGCTGTCGATCACTGACCGGAATGCACTTCCTGATACCTGCCGCGCGTTCATCCACATAGTAGCGCAGTTGAGGCCCCAAAACAGGGGTAGGCATTGTCATCGGCCGGTGGTGCTGGATCTGCAACGATGGCCAAGCCTATGTCGAACCGGGGCGCAGAAATCCCGATGACAGGCCGTGATAGAGGCGCTCACGACAAATGAGGCCGGCTGCCGCTTCGGCGATTAACGCTGTTGCCAGCAGCGGCAGCATCAATCCGCGACTGCCGGTCGCCTCGGCCATGATGATGACCGCCGTTAGCGGCGCGCGCACCACGCCGGTAAAATATCCCACCATGGCCAGCAGCACGAGCGCCCCGGTCGGCTGGGCCGGAAAGAGGGCATGGAGCACGTTCCCAAGCCCCGCTCCGGTGGCGAGACTCGGCGCGAAGATACCGCCGGGCAAGCCCGCTGCGGCCGTGACCAGCGTGCTGATGAGCTTGGCCGGACCAAACCAGAGCGAGGCGTTGTCGCCCTCGATGATGGCGCGCGCGGCGCCATAGCCGGTTCCCCAGGTCGTGTCTGTAGCGATACCCAGCATGGCAACGACCAGCCCGCTACAGGCTGCGAAGATCAGCGGACGTCCACCGGAAATCCGCCGCGCACCGCCGCGAGCAAACCACAGCGTCATGCGCGCGAACAGACCGCCGCCCAGGCCACCAAGACCCCCCGCGATCGGCGCCACGATCAGGACGGTCCGGAGCGGTAGCGTCTCGCCGACGATCCCGAAATAGACATAATCGCCCGCGACACCCTGTGCGATCATGCCGGCGATCAGGACTGCGGTCATCACCAGCAAGGTCATGCGCTGCTCATAAGCGGCAGCGAGTTCCTCGATGGCGAAAGCCACCCCGGCCAGAGGCGTATTGAATGCAGCGGCGACACCTGCGGCGGCGCCTGCCACCAGCACCGAGGCATTGATCGGCACACGCAGCCACTTGTGCGCATAGGCCATGATCGTGGCGCCAAGCTGGACGGTCGGCCCTTCGCGCCCGACCGAACCGCCGACGGCCAACGCAATCGCGGTCAGGGCGGCCTTGAACACTGCGGTGCGCGCCGATGCCAGATCAGCCGTCGCGTTTGCCGGATCGCGCTTCGCAGCAATGATCTGCGGAATCCCGGAACCTCGCGCGGCAGGCGCTAGCCGGTTGGTCAGCCAGACGGTTAGGGCATATCCCATCGGTGTCATTACCAAGGGTGACCACCAGCATTGCTCAACTACCTGATCGAACCATTGAGTTGCGCGATCTGCGGTCCATGCGAAGCTGATCGCGGCAAGACCGACCAGGATCGCCCCGCCCATGATCGCGACCCGGCGACGCCAGACCGCTGCCGTCCATCCCCGACGGCGCAGCAATATCCGCGCCCGGCGCAAAGCGCGTTGCCGTGTCGTGGGAGACGCTTTGCGCATATCAGGCAGCGACCAATCGTCGCATGTCGAGACCACTGACCTCCTGGAACAAGCGAAGGTCGAATTCCGCAAGAATGGCAAGCAGATGGTCGAAGATATCGGCCTGGATCGCTTCATAGTCACCCCAGCGGGTCGTCGTGGTGAAGCAATAGATTTCGAGCGGCAGCCCCTTGGCCCCCGGCTCGAGTTGGCGAACGATCTGCGTCATCTCGTTCGAAATGCGCGGATGCGCGGCAAGATAGCCGGCGACATAGGCACGGAAGATACCGATATTGGTCATGCGGCGGCGATCAGGCTCCGCGCGGTCGGCGTTCCAGCGGGTGATCTCCTGCGCCCGCTGATCGAGATAGGGGCGCAGAACCGAGAAATGCCGGGCATTCTCGATCTCTCCATCCGTCAGAAAACGGATGCTGTTCTGATCGATCATCAGCGCGCGCTTGAGGCGGCGCCCGCCGGAATCCGACATACCGCGCCAGTTCTGGAACGATTCGCTGATGAGCCGGTAGGTCGGCACTGTGGTAATGGTCTTGTCGAAATTCTGAATTTTGACGGTATGCAGCGCGATGTCGATCACGTCGCCATCAGCATTGGCGCTCGGCATGGTGATCCAGTCGCCGACGCGCAGCATGTCGTTCGACCCAAGCTGGACCGAAGCGACCAGCGAGAGGATCGTATCCTTGAACACCAGCATCAGCACCGCCGCCAGCGCGCCGAGGCCGGACAACAGCAGGAGCGGCGACTGGCCGATCAGAATCGAGATAATCAGCACCGCGGCGGCGCAGTAGATGACGATCTTTCCGACCTGAAGATAGCCCTTGATTGGTCGTTGGGCGGCATCGGGCCGGCGGACATAGGCTTGATTGACGCAATCGAGCACGGTGCTCAGCATTCGCGCAAGCGTCAGCGCCACTATGGCGCCGGCAATGGCGCTGATGACGGTACGGACTTCCGTGGAAATATGCGGCACAGCCCAGATTCCTCTGCCGATAATCAGGGCAGGCACCGCATTGGCGGCACGGCGGGCGACGACGATTACAGCCGGCAGGGCATCGTCGACCCCGAGATGATCGAGTACGCGATCAATGACGCGCAGCACGACATATTTGGCGACCCAGTTGCCCAGTGCCGCCAGCGCAAGCAGGCCGGCGCACCAGGCAAGCGCTTCAATCAGGGGCGTAAAATGGAATTGAACAGGAACGAAATCAGCGATGGGTTGCCTCCGATGGTCAGCAGCGCATTCAAGCGCCTATCCAACCCCTCAGTAACGCCTGGCCCCTCATCGGAGCAACCCCTTCGATCCTGAAGAAATGCCTCCGTTTGTTGCCACCTCGGAATTTTCGGTTCTGTTGCGCGCGCCCGCCTCACGGATTTTCCGACGGTGCGTCAGTCCTTTCCTTCCGTGCGATCCTGATACGCCCCGTCGCAGGCCCTACCTCAGCCTGCCCACCACGGGCGATCAGGCCTTCCACGATAGCATTTCGCAGCGCCGCTGTCCCGCCCTCTGCCACGATCGGTCCGGCAAGGCGATCCGATGCCCAGGCGACGAGATCGAGGTCCTTCACGTTCGCTACCCCCTGATCGAAACCGATCTGCGGGATGGATATATCGCCAGGTGGCGCCAGTCGGACGGTCCAGTTTGGCAGGACGCGCGCCGCGCGTTCCTCCAGCACGTGATACCCCTCCAGACCCAGCCCCGGCAGGGCACTGGCATTCGTTCGCAGTGTGCGGCCCTCCAGATCAACGCCGACACTGTTCTCGGACGTCCCCGCGATCAGCGCCAATGTGGAGATGGCGTGATTGCGTTCATCATTCTGGCGTGTCTGGGCATCGTTGGCCTGCGCGATCTGAGCCGCTTCCGCTGCCGCCGCATCCGGCGATATACGCAATTGATCCACATGGACATCGACCGGCTGCCCGAAAAGCTTGCGCAGATCGGCGGCAAGGACTTGGTCCGGCCCTCCTATGGTTCGCGGGGTCAGCATGACGGCGCGTACGCGCATCGGCGATCTGGCGAAGTCGATCTCCATCTGGCTGAGGCGGGCGTCGCTGGGGAAACGGGCGCGCACCGCCTCGCGAATCTGACGCTGGGCGACGGTTTCGAACGCGATATGTCGCAGCGCTGCACTGAGCGGAATAGCCAGGATACCCAGCCCTACGACGAAAAGCGCCAGTTGCCAGCCGGTATGATGCGGCGACAGGTAACTTCCAAAACCATAGACCCGAGCAACCAGCGCTGCGGTCAACGCGATGGTCACCAAATTGGTGAGGAACAGGAGCAGCGACCCGGAAAAAACCGTCCAGTTCCAAGTTGCGGGGCCGAAACCGACCACCACCAGCGGCGGCATGAGCGCGATGGCGATGGCAACGCCGACGACGGTGCTGCCCCGGCCCCGGATCAGGGCATAGGCGCCTGCGATCGCCGACAGCAGCGCGACGAGCAGATCGAACAGGGTCGGCTGCGTACGAGCGGCGATCTCGCTGGTGATCGTCTGCACCGGGGAAATGGAGACGAGCAGGATCGAGAGCAGAAACGCGACTGCGGAACCAGCCGCAAGAGCAACGGCTGAGCGTCTGATTTCGTGGAAGTCCAGGGTCGCAATACCGAAACCGAGTCCGATGATCGGCATCATCAGTGGTGATAGCAGCATCGCCCCGATCAACACCGCGACCGACGGCATCAGCAGCCCGAGCAGGGAGATTGCCGCGGAAATGACGATCAGGAACGCATAGCGCCCCGTCCACCCGGAATCCTCGGCGATCTGCTGCAGGACCGCTTCATGATCGACCCCGCCTGTCGCCCAGATACGCCACCATCGCCGCCACTTCCCATAACGGCTTTCCTCACGCACGACTTCCAAGCTGAATACTCCAACACGTCATCAGGTCATGATAGATTGGCATCTCGCTGGACAGTAGGCAGAATTTCCGCATCGTCCAACGCAGGCGAGGTGCGTGCATTATAGTGGAGGTTCGGGCAAACCGACCGAACACAACTGCTTGGGAAAGAATAGTCATCCGAGCAGTCGCCAAGGCGCAAAAGAGTAAGCTATCCGAGCCGACCGACATTGGAAAAGCCGCAAGCAATATCCTAAAGGACATTCGCTGGAATTACAGATGGAAAGCCTTCATTGACCGAACCCATGCCTTCCGCTGACAAGCCATCCTGGCTTCCTTCGATGCGAGACATCTCCCCGGTCACCTTCTTCGGTTCGGCGATTGTCGCCATCGGCCTCATCATTTTCGCCAGCATTCTTCCCGACAAGGCCGCCACCCTGTTCGAGAGCGCCAATGCGTGGATCATCCAGGATGTGGGCTGGTTCTACCTGCTGTGCGTCGGCATCTTCGTGGTGTTCCTCTTTCTCCTCGCCGCCAGCCCGCTGGGGCGTGTGCGCCTGGGGCCGGATGATTCCGTTCCCGACTATAAGTTCAGCACCTCGGTCGCGATGCTGTTCAGCGGCGGCATGGGTATCGGTATCGTCTTCTATGGCGTTGCCGAACCGATCACGCACTTCTCGCATCCGCCCGATGCCGGCCCCGGAACCGCGCAGGCAGCACGTGATGCCATGTAGGTTACCTTCTTCCACTGGGGCGTCCATGCCTGGGCGATCTATGCGGTCATGGGTCTCGCGCTAGCCTATTTCGGCTATCGGCGCGGCGAACCGCTTTCCATCCGTTCGGCCTTTCTGCCTCTCTTCGGCGAACGCATTCGTGGGCCGCTGGGCGATTTCATCGACATTTTCGTGGTCGTGGGCCCGCTAGCGGGGCTTGCCACGTCGCTGGGGCTGGGTGTGTCGCAGCTCAACGCTTCATCACCTATCTGATGGGGATCGGTCAGACGCTCGACATGCAGATGTGGCTGATCGCCATCGTCACCGTGCTGGCGACGATCACTGTCGCGACCGGCCTCGATAACGGCATCCGGTGGATGAGCGAGGCGATCATCGTCATCTCGGGCGTGCTGATGCTGCTGATCCTGGCGCTGGGTCCGACGCAATATCTGTTGCAGACCTTCGTCGAGAATATCGGCCTCTACCTCAACGGCTTCGTCGCGCGGACCTTCCACATCTATGCCTATCAGCCGACCGACTGGATCGGCACCTGGACCCTGTTCTACTGGGGCTGGTGGATTTCCTGGGCGCCGTTCGTCGGGCTGTTCATCGCCCGCATCTCACGCGGACGGACGATTCGGGAGTTCCTGCTGGGCGTGCTGCTCGCGCCGGCCGGATTCAGCTTCGTGTGGTTCACCATCTTCGGCGATGCCGCGATCTGGCTCGACACCCATGTCGCGCACGGAGCGATCTCGCGGACCGTTGCCGAGAGAATATGCCGATCGCGCTGTTCGAATATCTGCCGATGTCCACGGTCCTTGCGTGGATCACCGGGCTGCTGGTCGCGATCTACTTCGTCACGGCGTCCGATGCCGGCGCGCTCGTCATCGCGATGATTACCGCCCGCGATACGAACGAGGATGAGGAGCCCGCACTCTGGCTGCGCATCTTCTGGGCGCTGACCTGCGGCGGCGTCACCGCCGTGCTGTTGCTCGCGGGAGGACTGGCGGCCGGGCAGATGGCGGCCGTCATCGCCGCGTTCCCGCTCGCGATCATCATGCTCGCCATGTGTTACGGCATATGGGCGTCGCTCCGGCGCGAGACCGCTTTCGCCCAGGCCGAAAACATGCCGGCGGCGCCGCTGGTCGGGACAAAGGAGCAATATGAATGGCGGCGGCGTCTGGGCGCGATCGTCAGCCATCCGACCGAGCAGCAGGTCCGTTCTTTCCTTGCTTCAACCATCCACAAGGCGTTGGACGCGGTGGCCGAGGAACTGCGCAGCTAAGACATCAGCGCGACAGTGATCGAGGAAGCGGATGGGATCATGCTGCGCGCCGAACATGGCGAGGAAGGCGATTTCGTCTATGCGGTGCGCGCCGTTCCTCATCCGTTGCCGGCGTTTGCGCTCGTCGATTCCGCTCGCAAGCGGGATGATCGCCGACGTCGCTATTATCGTGCGGAAGTCTATCTCGCAGGCGGTGGCCGGGGATACGACATCTACGGCTACGACAGCGAGCAGGTCATCGCGGATGTTATCGCGCATTATGACCGCTATCGTCACTTCCTGACCACCCAATAGGATGGAATGGCATGGCAACGGCGATCGATGAGCGCTGTGTTTGCAATTAATTGCACAACGCTGGAGCGTCCGTTCTGGGCTGCTTGTAGGCTCTGATAAGTGAAGGTTATCGGAGGTTAGAAGCTCGACCGGACAGGGGGCATGTTCCTATTGACCGATGAGGCGCAAGGCCGCCTTGCCGCCCTTCACAGCCTTGACCGACAAGCGCCGGTCGAATGTCGCCAGTTTGCCGCCGTGTGCCACCGCCGAGGCCAACAGATAGGTGTCGGTGATTTGCGCCGAGGTCAGCACTTCACCGGCATCGACATGATCGGCATCGACCAGGCTGATGTCATCCGCCCAGAAGACGTGGCCGGGCAGTGTGCGAAGCTGGGTGATGATTTCGGCAACAACGGTGGTCGATCCGGGGGTGTTGGGATATTTGGGATTGCCGACGATACGGATCACGCCGTTCTCGGTGATCGGGCAGGTCGCCCAAGCGTCCTTGCCTTCGGCATCGAACCAGCGATGCGCCGCGTCATGGCCGATATGCGCCGGGTCGATCAGGGCAATGAGGACGTTGACGTCGAGCAGGAATGTCACGGCAACTCATCGCGCAGGGCGTTGACGGTTTCCAGTGTGACGACTGTCTGAGGATCGCTCATCGGCAGGAGGGGAATGCCGTTACGCGATGCAGGCGCACGAGGACGGCGCAGTGCGCGGCGGGCGAGTTCGGACACAACCTCGCCAACGCTCTTGCGCTGCTGCTGGGCTATCGCCTTGGCGGCGGTCAGCACATCGTCGTCAATGGCCAGTGTCGTACGCACGTTTAAACCCTCTGATGAGCATCAAACATCACGCATCATATAGCAGAGAGTTCCACGGATCGCAACGGATCGGGGGATACCGGATCACATTATCTGATCGAGCGCGGCCATCGTTTCCGCCAACATGCGCCTCAGCGAGAGCAGGCTCGCACCCAACGACATTTCGGGTCTTTCCGCCATCAGCATCATGGCTTTCAGGACCGCATTGGACCGTCTTGCCAGCAGAATGAGATGGACGCCGTTGGGAGCGTTCGTCCCGTTCAGCCAGTTTTTTGCCGTGCGCTCGCTCACACCCGTCCACTTCATAATTGTCTTCGCCCCGTTGCGCGTCGACCCGAACTCGACCTTCAAGGCCGAGGCAATCACCTGTGCAAACTCGGCATCCGTCAGCGTGTCGCGACCGATCGGAAAAGAACTGCCCTTCTTTGGAAACATGTTGCCGCCTCTTTGCTGTTAAGGAGGCCAAAGCAGGCAGCGAGGATGTATCCCGGCAACATCAAGGCGTAACGATGGTTATCGAGTGGAGGACAACGAACGACAACCGCTCTGAAGATCAGCCCCCGAAGCGGGCGGCAGAATATGTTCGCATGTCCACCGAACATCAAAAATACTCGACCGACAATCAGTCTGCGGCAATTCGCGACTATGCGATCAAGCGCGACTTCGAGATCGTCCGCACCTATGCGGATGAAGGAAAGAGCGGTCTTCGTATTGATGGGCGCAATTCATTTCAGCAGCTTCTTGCTGACATCCAGAGCGGTAACGTCGATTTCGAGGCCGTTCTCGTTTACGATGTAAGTCGCTGGGGGCGCGTCCAAGACCCCAATGAAGCATCACATTACGTGTGGCTGTGCAAGAGCGCGGGCATCGCCGTTCATTACTGTGCCGAGCAGGTAGAGAACGACGGCTCGATGGGTTCGTCTATCGTGACGACCGTCAAACAGGTGATGGCAGGCGAATACAGCCGCGAACTGTCGGTCAAAGTTTTCGCGGGGCAGTGCCGCCTCATCAGCCTCGGTTATCGTCAAGGTGGGGCGCCGGGCTTCGGGCTGCGGCGGATGCTCGTCGATGAACACGGTCAACACAAAGGCATACTTGACCGGGGTGAGCACAAGAGCATCGCCACGGATCGTGTTGTGCTGGTGCAGGGGCCGGATGAAGAAGTCGCCACCGTCCGCAAAATCTACCGCCAATTTGTCGAGGACGGCAGGACGGAGCGGCAGATCGCCGATTGGCTCAATGCACAGGGCATCCTGTCCGATCTTGGGCGAGCATGGACGCGCGGCGCTGTCCACCAAATCCTCATCAACGACAAATACGCCGGCCACAATGTCTGAGCGAAGAACAACTCGAACATCTGGAGCGGGAGGCCACGAACATAGACCGCGAGTTCCGCATGATTGAGCAGAGCTACGGGATAGATCACCTCGATCTCGTTCTGGCGATGGGCTATCTCGCTCGTCTGACCGAAAACGTCCGCGTGGTGCATCACCTTGCTCGCCATCATCCTGAACTGTTGGCTGAGTTTCAGCGGATCGTTCAGCTCAGGGATGCGGCATAGCCGTGATATGCGTATGAGCGATGCAGCCGAGGTTAGAGAACCGCTCCAGCGGCATTGTCGGTGAACAGACTGCCGTCGCGGACATAGCGGGCGAGCATGGCATCGCTCCGATGACCCGTTTGCGCCCTGATCTTGAACGTGGACGCCCCGGCCATGACGGCGCTGGTCGCGAACCCGGCACGCAGGGAGTGGCCGGAGAAGGTCGCGGGATCGAAGCCCGCAGCTTCCACCCTTTTTTTCATGATCGTCGCCACCGCTTCCCCGGACAAGCGATCGGGGGCAATATGGCCGTGCCGGTCGATGCTGCGAAAGATCGGCCCCTGCTCGATCCCGGCATGGACAAGCCATTCGGTCAGGTGACGCACCGGGCACCACCGGGTCCGCCCATGCGGGATGGCGATCTTGCGGCCTTGCCCGTCCTGATCGGTTTTCGATCTGCGGAGATGCAGCACGATCCCTTGCCGCACATGCTCGACATCATCGCAGTCCAACCCGACCAGTTCCGAACGGCGGAAGGCAGCGGCGAAACCGATGAGCAACAGGGCCTTGTCTCGTATGTCGATAGGACGGTCGCCCATCCGCTCCAGCACCAAGAACAGGTCATCGCGTTGCAGGGCTTGAGCCTCGCGCTGCGCGACACCCTTGATACGCCGTATCCCGCGCATCGACGCCTTCACGATTTCTGCCCGACAAGGATCGTCATGGCCGGATGCCCGGTGCGCCTTGGCGATAGTGGCGAGCCTTCGTTGGATCGTCGCAACGGCATGTGTGTCGGCAATCTCGGCGAGGTAGCCCGCGACCGCTTCGGGCGAACAGGGGATGTCCCCGCCGGATGCCCGAAAATGGGCCAGATCGGCTGCGTAGGCGCGTTTGCTGTTGGCGGATAGGGAATGGGATAGGAGGTGACGGATCGGCTCTGAGAGCGACCCTATGGGCTGGATTTGCTGCCCCGTCTGATCGCCCGATTTGCAATTAATTGCACATACCAGATCACTCGTTTCGTGTACAATTTTTGTATTTTGCATTTCGCAATTCTCCCTGCGATTTCAGAAGGATGGTGGAATATCGCTGTGCAGAAAAAAGGGGTACTGAAAGTCACGACTTCAACCGCAATTTGCCCATGCGGGAGGCGGCGGATCGGTTCAGCCGGCCGCAGCGTGCCACCCACCACACATGGTCGTCCCCGTGGTCTTGGTTTGGACAATTAAATGTTTTCATGCTCGGCAAATCCTCACGCGATTTCAAAATGATGGACGAAGTTCTCTGGCCCAAAAACGGGGGGTTAAGCCGCGCCGCTTTCAGCCCAGCTTCCGCTCCTGTCGGGCATAGGCTTCAGCCAGTCGCTGACTGCGATCTGTGAGGAGGTCGTCGGACAGCTTATGGAGGGCGAGCAGGCGCTCCTCGGCCTCGTCATGGGTCTCCAGCGTGCCGTTATGGCGAATGTGCGAGACCCTGACATCGGGCAGGCTGTGAAGGTGACGGGCGATCAGCGTAAAGCGATGACAGTGCAGCACGTCCCGCTCTGAGCATAACAGGACGGGTGTGCATCGGGACGCGATCCCCAGCACCGTCTCGATCGCTGTGGCGAAGGTGGCGGTTCGATGTCGCGTTGCATAGTCGGTGGGACCGTTCACCGGTATCCCGCCCAGATCGTCGCCCAGGTGGACGTAGGCGATGCCAACCCGGTTCAGCCGGACCCGCAGTTGCGGCTTGTTGAAGTGCTGCCAGCGCGAGCGGGGCGATGACCGCACGTCGATCACGCAACCGACATCGAATTGGTCGAGTGCGTAGTGGAACTCGTCCCAGACAGTATTTGAGTGACCCAAACTCAGAACATTAATCATCTTGATCCTTTCAGAACCACGATGATCCTATGTTAAAAACCTCAATAAAAACAGTATTTTCAAATACTTAAATACTTTCCTGCGATCACGCCGTATCCGACGCCTTCCTATCTTCGATGGGCTTCGCTATTACCGATCCGCTCCCGAGATACGCGGGAGTGGGGCGTGGAAACCCCTCTTGAAGCACCTCGGTCGCCGATTTCGGAGGCCGGGTGGCATGCGCGCATGTCCAGCCGGTTCGCCGGTAAAGGCGCATGCGCTCGTTGCTTCAGCGGGTTTCCAACATCCGGCTTTGGCCGTCGCCCCAGGATCAAGCAGGGGCGACGGAGGGGCAACATCAGCACGACATCACAACAGGCCGGGACACCGGTGTTCGGGATCGGCGACGTGATCGCCAAGGTTTCACAGGTCGCGTTCGGCAAGCCGCTGGTCACGAATGTTCTGCGGGGACATGTGGCCGAGGCGATCATCGCGCTCGCCCTGGAGCCGGAATGGATCTGGAGTAGCGCGGACTATGCCGGATGGGACTTCGAGCGGTCAGACGGTCTCCGGCTGGAGGTCAAGCAATCAGCGGCGATGCAGTCCTGGAGCACCGGCAAGCCGAGCAAGGCGATCTTCGATGTCGCGGCACGCACCGGATACTGGGAAAGCGGGACGCGGTGGATCGCCCAGCCAGGCCGACCTGCTCATCTGTATGTCTTCGCCCACCATAGCACCTACGGCGACGACGCGGATCATCGCGATCCGGCGCAGTGGCAGTTCTATGTCGTGCCGTCGCACGCCCTGCCTGACGTAAAGAAACTCGGCCTAGCGGCGATCAGCACGCTCACCTCGCCGGTGCCGGTCACGGCCCTGGCGGACAAGGTGCGCGTCACCGCATCGTCGCTGGGTGGCTGAACGCAAGCCGCACAAGAACTTGTCCTTGCCGATCAGGCCACCCCCATACTCGGCTTCGATGCAGGGGCCGGGGGCGTCAGATTTTCGACGACAAGTCGCATGAGCGCCGTCTCCTTGCCCAGCAGCCCCCTGGAATGCGGTTCGGCCCCCTTGGCGCGTAGAGCTTGATCGAGCAGCGCATATTGCTCCTTGTCGAAGTGCAGGACGACCGTGCGACCTTCGGGGTCGAACTTGCCATCGCGGATGTGCACCTTCAGTTCGTGCGCGGTGCAACTCTCTGCCACGTCGATCAGGTCGTCGATCGTATCGGGTTCGCCGTGTGCCGCGAGAAGGGAGAGCTTGGTCCAGCCGAGACGCTGTATCCGTTCGGCGGAAACATCCATGTCACCGAGCACCTCGTCGATCTGGGCCAGATGATATGCTTTGCGGACGCCGATCTTCAGTTTCCGGGCGACCGACCTGAACTCGTCGCGATTTTCCGCCCGGACTTTTCGTAAAAAGCGCGCCGTTTCGAGGAGGCGTGACTTGCTGTGGTCGATCAGGTCCTGCGGCACCTCCACCGCTGTTTTGTTGATCCCTTCCATCTGTGAAACCTTCGTAGTTGTTGGGACCAGATGCCTATGTGAAAGACGCAGCCGGGCAAGGGGTGATCGGGCCGTCGGAGCGCTGGAGTGTCTGTTCTGGACGTGATCGACCCGGCAGTTCGGCACCCTCGCCAACGAGGTCGAAACGTATCACCCTGACCCTAACGAAAGATGGATTGCAATTAATTGCACACATGATAGTGGGCGATCAGAGCATCGCCTGCAACTCCTCCTGCTGCGCGATCTTTGTGCGTTCGGGGGGGGGGGGGCAGCCGTCACCAGCGGCTCTCGCCTGACCGACTATAAAAATCACGCAAGCATGACGATTGGATATTGTTTGTATCGTTCCTCTTTCGGGAGAGATGCCAGCATCGCAACATGGCGTCCCGAAGGAGCGGAGCGACTGCGGGATCGCCCTACTATTCCTACCGTAAGGTAGGAGTAGTAGGTAGCCTCTCCTATATCCACCCTTAAACATATTTATACGTCATGCTTCCGTGATAAATAATCGTAATTTTCTGGTGATTTCAGGTAAACGGAGACAGGCCCTCATTTGCCATGACCTTGATCTCGTATCCCTCCGTATTCAGCGCCTCTCGAAAGGCGATGGGATCGAAATAGACGTAGAGCCTTTTGCCTGCGCCGATGCCTTCCTGCTTGATCGTCACGACGTGCGCCGCATACTCGCGCAAGCGCTTCAGTGCCGTGTTGATCTCGCCGGGCCCCAATCCAGCCGATGTTGCCCAATCGGCCCGCGACATTGCAAGGCACTCTCCGTCGTGGCCTTTCCACTTAGGTTTGATATGTTCCCACAAATAAGCGATGCGGTAGAGTAGCGCGGCGGCAGGCCAGTGGTTACCTACCATCGCCCGGCAACGCGCCAAATGGCCGGGACTGGACATCTTCAGCTCACCCTTCGCTGCCTCCTTGATCTTGTTGGCCTTCTTCAGTTGGTTAGGCGATGCCTTGGCATCTTTCGCCTTGGTTTTGCCTTTGGCGAGGGCCTTATTCAGCTCGGCCTTGGCTTCCTCCTTGGAGAGGAATGGGACGGTTTTGGACATCGGTTTCTTCTTCTCGATTGCGCGAAAGGAAAGCCGAACGTAAAAATGCTGGTGTCGATCAGCGTCGTCTCGGCGCTTCCGAAGACCCTCGCCCGGCAAGGCGGGGGTCTTCTCGTTTCAAAGCTGGTGAACCACTGACTACAGCGGGATCAGATAATTTTTTCTGACCTATGAAGTCAGGGATCGTTTAACCGGTTGGGGGTGCGGGCAGGTTCACGCCCACGGCCTTCACCTTCGCCATGCCCTCGACAAGCTGGAACAGGGCATGGCCGTTGCCATAATCATCGGCAACGTCCTCGCCGCTATGGCCCATGGTTTGCCGCGCAACGCCTTCGGGCAGGCCGCAATGCCGGGCCATGTCCTTGAAGGTGTGGCGGAAGCTATGAAAAACCTTGCGCTTGTCGGTGATGCCGATGACGCCGCGCATGTAACCGCTCCACCATTCGCCCCACTTAACGCCCAGCTTCCCGTAAGCTCCCGGTCGTAACAAATGGAACAGGCGGGCGTGCCCGGCCTCCTGCTGGGTCTTCACAAACGCGATGAAGCCCAGTTCCTCCAGCACGGGATGGACGGGCACAAGGCGCTCGCTGCCTGCGGTCTTGACGGTGGTGCCGTCCTCGCCGTCCACTTCAACAATCGTGATGCACCATGCCTGCCGGGTCTGACCATCACCATCGACATAGCTGTGCTGGGCCACGTCGTCGGCGCGAAGCTGGGCCATTTCCTCAAGGCGAGCGCCGCTGAACAGCGCGAGCAAAGGAAGCCAATAGGCAGCTTCCCCGCGCCCGCGCAGAGGCCGTTCGCCGTCCGTATGGACGGGGCCGGCAAAGATCGCGTTGAGGTCGTCGGGACCGAAGGGCTGGCGCTTGTCCTTGGACTTCTTTGGCACCTTGATCGTAATGCCCTTGGCGGGGTTGGCAGCGAGGTGTCCGTTCTCGGCAGCCCAGCCCAGCACCGTACTAAGGCGGGCCAGCCGGGTCTTGATGTTGGCGGGGCTCTGGCCATCAGCGATCATCGCCGCCTTGTAGGTCAGCACGCTCGCCCGCGTCATCGCTCCCACGGCGTTAGTGCCGGTATGGACGATGAACTTACGAGCTTCGCTCCGGTGGCTGTCTATCGACTTCTGGGAAGGTTTGCGCTCGGCTGCCCACCCGTCCACGATGTCAGTGTCGAGCGCGGACACGCTGACTGAGGTGGAGGTCTGTGCGGCAGGATCAAATGCGGCGTCGTGAAACGCGCTGCCGTTCGCGTTCGTAAGCCGCCCGATGTGACGCCGGGTAACTTCCACAAGACCCCGTCGCACGACTTCGGCGAATTGGGCGACCAGCGCGTCGTCAGTCAGGTCCGTCTCATGGGCATGTGCAATACGGTCGGTCACGCTTGCCACGAACTCATCCTGCCGGGGGTCGCCGGGGTCGGTCAGGATACCGAGCTGAACTTGGGCGTCCTCCACCATATCGGCCAACTGCCGTTTGTCGGCGGGAGGGGACAAGGCCAGCCGTTCGGACGCCTTGCGGTCCATCTCCTCGACGGTGTCCCGCACATAGCCGGTGAGGGTGTCCAGCGACACGCCAACGCGACCAGCGCCGGGCTTGATACCTTTTTCCGCATCGCGAAACATTGCGTCGGCACGAGCGTCCTCCAGGGTGCGGCGACGGCGGGCCTCTTTGGGGCTGTCAGTGTTCAGAGCAAGCCGGATGAATTTCTTACCGACTGTATCGACAAGGTGGAGCGGCACGCGCCGGTGATAGTGGTAAGTGTCGCCGCGCTTCAGGAGCCGTTGCATATCAGCCATCTTTTCCATGCCTCTTTGTATCACAGAATTGTGACCAGTAAGCACGTCTAAATGTCTGAAAACCACCGTTTCTGCCCATTTCTGGGACATTCGGCACTGAATGGTGACCCCTACGGGAATCGAACCCGTGTTTCAGCCGTGAAAGGGCCGCGTCCTAACCGCTAGACGAAGGGGCCATGCTGGTTGCTTTTTCAAGCCTCTCAGCGAGGTGAGGGCGCTTTAGGGGGAAGTGTTTTGACGGTCAACCCAGAAAGAGGAAAAAAATCGCTCCGGTCAAAAAAAGGCGTCCGGCCGCTCCGTCACTTCTCCCACGCCGCGTCATCGACGTGCAGTTCCGCCGTCGTGCCGCCGCCCCAATCGTCGATCTTGGGCCTGCCCGCGAGCCACAGGCGGCGATCCTTGCCCCCATGCAGCAGTTCCTGCCCGAGCACGCTGTCCGCCTGACGAAAGGCGACGGCCTTCAGCGAGGCGCCATCCTGCCCGGCGACGAGCAGGCGTACATGCCCCGTGCCGACCACATCCGCGCGCAGCAGGCGAACCGGGCCGGTGGCGATGCGCGGGGCGGGCCAGCCCATGCCATAGGGGCCGCCTTCCTCCATAGCGCGCACAAGCTCCGGATTGACGCCGCGCGGCGCCACCATCGCGTCCAGCGCCAGCATCCGCTCGGCCCGCGCGACCGATACCGATGCGGCAAGGCGCTCATCCAGAAAATCATGCAGGGCATCGATGCGATCGCCCGCGACGGTGAGGCCTGCCGCCATCGCATGGCCGCCGCCGGCAACGAGCAGCCCCATATCCTTCGCCGCCAATATCGCCGCGCCGAGGTCCACCCCGCTGATCGAGCGTCCCGATCCTTTGCCGATGCCGTCCTCATCCTGCGCCACGACGAGGGCAGGCAGGCCGAATTTTTCCTTGAGGCGGCCGGCGACGATGCCGATCACGCCGGGATGCCAGCCTTGCCCGGAAACCAGCATCACTGAACGGTTGGTCTGGCTTTCCGCGAGGCGCTCCGCTTCTTCCTGCACCATGCGCTCGATCGCGCGGCGTTCCTCGTTCAGCTGGTCGAGTTCCTCGGCAATCGCGCGGGCTTCCTCGGGATCGCCGGTGGTGAGTAGGCGCACGCCCAGATCGGACTTGCCGACGCGGCCGCCGGCATTGATGCGCGGGCCGAGCGCAAAGCCGAGATCATGGCAAAGCGGTGCGCGGGTGAGGCGGCTCGCCTGTGCGAGCGCGGCCAGCCCGCCATTGCCCTGTCGCGCCATGATCTTGAGGCCCTGCGCGACAAAGGCGCGATTGAGGCCGCGCAGTTGCGCGACGTCGGCGACCGTTCCCAATGCGACAAGATCGAGCAGGTCCATGAGGCGCGGCTCGGCCCGGTTCGCGAACCAGCCGCGCGCGCGCAATTCCCGCACCAGCGCCGCGCCCAGCAGGAAGGCGACGCCGACCGCCGCCAGATGCCCGTGCGTCGCGCCTTCCGCACTCTCGTCGAGGCGGTTGGGGTTGACCAGCGCAAGGGCGGGGGGAAGCTCGCTTGCGCATTTATGATGGTCGACGACGATCACATCCACGCCGACGTCGCGCGCCATGCCGAGCGCCTCGAACGCCTGCGCGCCGCAATCCACGGTGACGATCAGGCTCGACCCTGCCTGCGCGAGTTTCACCAGCGCCTCGCCCGAGGGGCCATAGCCCTCCATCAGGCGGTCGGGAATATAATAGCCCGCCTCCAGCCCGGTCTCGCGCAGCAGGCGAATCAGCAGCGCGGCGCTGGTCGCGCCGTCGACGTCATAATCGCCATAGATGGTGACTTTCTCCCCGCTCGTTACCGCGTCGGCGAGCCGGGTGGCGGCCTCTGTCATGTCGCGGAAAAGCGAAGGATCAGGCAGGAAATGGCGGATCGTCGGCGCGCGATGCGCCTCGATCTCCTCACGCGGGCACCCTCTTGCGAGCAAAAGCTGGGTGACGAGATCGTCGGGCTGAAGGGTGTCGCCGCTGGCGCCCGCGCGGTCGCCGCGCCAGCACCAGGTCTGGCCGCTGATGGAGAGGGGGATATGACTAATGGCTTGCATAGGGTCCGTCCTATAGCGCCCGCGCCGTGTTGCAAGCCCAAGTCCTGTGTCGCCCCGGCTTGTAAGGGGCGGAAGGATGATTATGGTTCTGACGCCGCGCCCTGCCGGGCGGGGAAACAGAGAGAATCATCTGCATGTCATCGATTATTTCCGTAAGGGGGCTGCGCAAATCCTACGCCTCCGGTCACATCGCCCTCCATGGCGTGGACCTCGATATTCGCGAAGGGGAGATTTTCGCGCTGCTCGGCCCCAATGGCGCGGGCAAGACGACGCTGATCAGCATCATCTGCGGGCTGGTGACGCCCACCGGCGGCCAGGTGCTGGTCGGTGGACGCGATATCATCCGCGATTACAAGGCCGCGCGCAACCAGATCGGGCTGGTGCCGCAGGAACTGCATACCGAGCAGTTCGAGAAGGTCATAACGACGGTGCGCTTCAGCCGGGGCCTGTTCGGCAAGCCGCGCGACGACGCGCTGATCGAGAAGATCCTGCGCGACCTTACCTTATGGGACAAGCGGGACGCCAAGATACTCGAATTGTCGGGCGGCATGAAGCGCCGGGTGATGATCGCCAAGGCGCTGGCGCATGAACCGCGGGTGCTGTTCCTCGATGAACCCACGGCGGGCGTCGATGTTGAGCTGCGCAAGGATATGTGGCGGCTGGTGCGGCAATTGCGCGAAACCGGCGTCACCATCATCCTCACCACCCATTATATCGAGGAAGCCGAGGAGATGGCGGATCGCGTCGGCGTCATCAACGGCGGAAGGCTGGTGCTGGTCGATGAAAAGGACGCGCTGATGCACAAGCTGGGCACCAAGACGCTGACCCTGCACCTGACCCGGCCGCTCGACGCAGTGCCTGCGGCGCTGGAGCAATGGAATCTGAGCCTCAAATCGGGCGGGCGCGATCTGGAATATCTGTTCGACGCCCGCGCGCGGGAAGGGAGCGGCGTCCCCGCGCTGATGCGGCAGGTCGAGGCGCTGGGTCTGGGCTATGACGATCTCAGCACGCGGCAAAGTTCTCTGGAAGATATTTTCGTCGGCCTCGTCCATGCAGGCGAGATGCCGCCCGAACGGCTGGAGAGCGGGAAGGGGGAAGGGCAATGACCGGCATGGCCATCAACTGGCGTGGCATCGCCTCCATCTATGCGGCGGAGATCCATCGTTTCGGGCGCACTTTCTGGACCAGCCTGATGACGCCGGTCATCACCACCTCGCTTTATTTCGTGGTGTTCGGCACCGCGATCGGCTCCCGCATGACGGAGGTGGACGGCATCGCCTATGGCGCGTTCATCGTGCCGGGCCTCATCATGCTCTCCATGCTACAGGAAAGCATCTTCAACGCGAGCTTCGGCATTTATATGCCACGCTGGACCGGCACCATCTATGAGGTGCTCTCCGCGCCGCTATCCCCGCTGGAAACGGTGATCGCCTATGTCGGCGCGGCGGCGACCAAATCGATGATCGTCGGGCTGGTGATCTTCGCCACCGCCCATCTGTTCGTGGACGTGCGGGTCGCCCATCCGATAGCGATGCTGGCGTTCATGATGGTGATCGCGGTCAGCTTCTGCCTGTTCGGTTTCATCCTCGGCATATGGGCGCAGAATTTCGAGCAATTGCAGTTCGTGCCGCTGCTCATCATCATGCCGATGACCTTCCTGGGCGGGGCCTTCTACACCATCTCGATGCTGCCCGAGCCGTGGCGGACGATCACGCTGTTCAATCCGGTGATCTACCTCATCAGCGGCTTTCGCTGGACCTTTTTCGGCAAGGGCGACGTATCACTGGGCATCAGCCTCGGCGTCATCGCCGCGATGCTGCTGCTCTGCATCAGCATCGTCATCTGGGTGTTCCGTACCGGATACCGGCTGAAGAAATGAAAAAGGGCGGGGGATCATCCCCGCCCTTTGCTTCTTGCGACTTACTTATCCTTGCGATCGACGCGATGCTCGCCCTTCACCCAGCGCACCGTGCCGGAGGACGCGCGCATTACCACGCTGTCGGTGGTGAGAAGGCCGCCGGGCATCCGCTTGACGCCGCGCAGCAGCGAGCCATCGGTCACGCCGGTCGCGGCGAAGATGCAATCCTTCTTTGCCAGTTCCTTCAGGTCGTAGATCTTGTCGAGATCAGTGATGCCCCATTTGCGCGCGCGGGAGCGCTCATCATCGTTGCGGAACAGCAGGCGACCCTTGAACTGCCCGCCCACGCAGCGCAATGCGGCGCAGGCCAGCACGCCCTCGGGCGCGCCGCCGGTTCCCATATATAGGTCGACATTGGTTTCCGGGTTGGTCGTCGCGATCACGCCAGCCACATCGCCATCGGGGATCAGTACCACGCCGCAGCCGATTGCGCGCAGCTCTGAAATCAGCTTTTCATGGCGGGGGCGATCGAGCACGCAGACGATCAGTTCATGCGCGGCGACGCCTTTCGCGGCGGCCACGGCCTCGACATTTTCCTGCACCGACCGGTTGAGGTCGATCACGCCTTCGGGATAGCCGGGGCCGACCGCCAGCTTGTCCATATAGACGTCGGGCGCGTTCAGCAGGCCGCCTTCCTCCGATATGGCGAGCACGGCCAGCGCATTGGGGCCGGCCTTGGCGGTGATAGTCGTGCCTTCCAGCGGATCGAGCGCGATATCGATCTTCGGCCCGGTGCCGATCGCATTGCCGACCTTCTCACCGATATAGAGCATCGGCGCCTCGTCGCGCTCGCCCTCGCCGATGACGACGGTGCCGTCCATATAGAGATCGTTGAAGGCGAGGCGCATCGCCTCTACCGCGGCCGCATCCGCCGCCTTTTCGTCACCTCGCCCGATCAGGCGAGAGGCCGCGATCGCCGCCGCCTCGGTGACGCGCACCATCTCCAGCACCAGGACCCGATCGAGAACCGAACTCGCCTGCACACCCATATTCCCGTCCTCATCCATTTCCATATCACCCGATAAGGGCCGCCCGCCCGCTTGTCGAGCGAAGGGGCGGCGATCCCTGCCGGAGATCAGGCCAAAATGGGCATGACCATCGGCTCGCGCGTCAGGCTGTCCGAGCCGGAGAGGCGTTCGAGCGTCTGCTTGATGGCGCTTTCGCTGCTGTGATGGGTGACGACGACAAGCAGGACCGAGCCATCGTCGCGCGCGCCACGCTGGATCACGCTCTCGATCGAGACGCCGGCGTCGCGCATCGCCGCCGCGATTTCCGCCAGCACGCCGGGGCGATCCTGCACCATGAAACGCAAATAGGTGCGCGCGGTGCGATTGCCGCTGTCGGCCCTCGACTGCTTGAGCAGATGGGCGACCTGCATCGCGAAGGGGTCGCCATATTCATCGCGCGCCACATCGATCAGGTCCGCCACCACGGCAGAGGCCGTCGGGCCTTCCCCCGCGCCCGCGCCCTGGAAGAACAGGCTGCCGACGAAATTGCCCTCGGCGACCACCGCATTGAGCGGGCCGCCGACATGGGCGAGAGAATGATCGGTGGGCACCAGCATCGGCCGCACCCGCTGGAACAGGCCGTCGACGCCATTTTCGGCCATGCCGACCAGGCGAATCCGATAGCCCAGGGCAGTGGCCTCGCGGATATCGTCGGCGCTGACATTGCGGATGCCATAGCTTTCCACGCCCGCGAAATCGATCTGCGTGCCGAAAGCGAGGCTGGCGAGGATCGAGAGTTTGTGCGCTGCGTCGATACCGTCGATGTCGAAGGTCGGGTCGGCCTCGGCAAAGCCCAGACGCTGCGCCTCTTCCAGCACCGCGCCGAAATCGCTGCCCTCCCGCTCCATCGTGGTCAGGATATAGTTGCAGGTCCCGTTCAATATGCCATAGACCCGGCTGATCTCATTGGCGGCGGCCCCTTCGCGCAGCCCCTTGATGACCGGGATGCCGCCCGCAACCGCCGCTTCATATTTGAGCGGGATGCCGGCCTTCTCGGCCAGCTCGGCCAGATCCATGCCATGATGGGCGAGCATCGCCTTGTTGGCGGTGACAAGCGGCTTGCCCGCGCCGAGCGCGACCCGAGCGAGGGAGAGGGCAGGGCCGTCCGCCCCACCGATCAGCTCCACCACCACATCGACATCATCACGCCGCGCCAGCTCGTTCATGTCGTCGACCCAGGCGAACCGGGAAATGTCGATGCCGCGATCCTTGGTCCGATCGCGCGCGGATATCGCGCTGACGATGATCGGCCGTCCGGCGCGGCGGGTAATCAGCGCCTCGTTGGTTTCCAGCAGGCGCACCACTCCCGCGCCGACTGTGCCCAGACCGACGATGCCAATGCGCATCGGGCGTTGATCTTCCATTTCCATTTCCTGTCCGTTGCTATCTTGTCGAACGGCATCGGCGCCCGATTTGGGCGTGATGCTCCCGGCTCCGCTACAATGTGCGGTCGCACCTGCCAAGGCTCTCTATGACAAGAGCATAATCGCGGCGCGCCGCTTCGGCATCCAGCACCGGCAGCGTCCGGGTGGATTCGGCGGGGAGCTGCGGGGCGAGACCGCAGGCGAGGCGATACCAGAGGAGGCTTTCGCGCGAGGGGGGAACCGCCGCTTCATCGACGATCTCTCCCAGAGACACGCCCCAATGGGCGGGCTGTCCGGGACGGCGGACGATGGAAAGCGACACCGGCGCGCCCGTTGCGGTCTTGAGGAATATCTGCGTTTCGCCTTCCCCCTGGATCGTGCCGGCAATGTGGAAGGCGTCGCCGATGCCGGTGATCGCGGGGGGCGAATCATTCTTCAGCACCTCGGCGGTGACGGCCCTTGTGTGGGATTCCAGCTCCTGGCTCCAGGGTTGCAGCGCGTTGCGGGACACCAACTGTACCTCTCCGGCCCGCGCGCCGGGCCGCGCAAACAGCAGAACCGCCTGCTTCTTGCGCGGGAAAGCCTTGTTCCCGGTGTCGGCCGTTAAGAAAGAGATGACCGGGGCTATGCCGCCTTCCCCCCGAATCAGGGCCTCCACCTGCACCGTCAAAAGCAGGTAATTGCGGGGCGTCGCCCCCCCCGGAACAGGGGCTGCGTTAACTTTCTGGGCCTTCAGCACCCGCGCCTTGATGACATAGGGCGCCCCTGTAACGAGGTCGGCGACATCCACATAGGAAATCGGTGCAGGAGGAACTGATTCGGCTGCATTGCTGGTGGTGGATAGGCCGCCAAGGGGGAGGGCTATGGCAAAAAAACAGCCGGTTATCATTGCATTGCGGCAAATTTTGGAAAACAGGAAGGGGGGCTGGGGAAAATGCATGACTCTCTCTTTCCGCGTGTGTTATCCTTGTCACACGCAATCATTTTTCCGTTTTCGCGCACGCCGGGCATGCAATCAATCACAAAGCGTTTGCCTACTCAGGATTGCCGCGATAGGAAGATTGTAAATAGAGATAAATCGCAAATGGGCCTTGGAGGTTCACTGTGAAAGCTGTGAACCTTCGGGCCCTTTGCATCGGGTGTCGTGTTAAATTTCGTTAATTGCAGCTGAGTTAAGGAGTGTCGTTGCTGGATGGCCTACGCTGACCACTCGGAGACATCGAGCCGAACAGTCTCGATCGTCATCGTCGCCCTGATTCATGCTGTTCTCGGCTATGCATTCGTGACCGGTCTCGGCATGAAATATGTAAAAAAAGCTGCTGAACAGCTGAATGTCATTGATGTTAAGGAAGAGCCGCCGCCACCGGACGAGCCGCCGCCACCTCCGCCGCCGAAGCCGACGGATGTGCCGCCGCCGCCCGTTGTAGCGCCTCCGGCTATCGTGCAGACGCCTGCGCCTGCACCTGCCATCACCACCGCTCCGGTGGCTCCGCCGATGCCGGTGTTGCCTCCGACGCCTGCTCCGCCGCCTCCGCCGCCGCCCGCTCCCAAGGTGGCAGCGCAAAAGGCCCAGCCGCGCGGCAATCCGGGCAGCTGGGTGACCTCGGACGACTATCCCAGCCGTGCATTGCGTGAAGAGCGCGCCGGTGCGGTCGGGTTCCGTCTCGATATCGGTCCGGACGGCAAGGTTACGAATTGCACCGTCACTTCGTCCAGCGGCCATGCGGATCTCGACAGCGAGGCCTGCCGTCTGCTCACGCGACGTGGACGGTTCAAGCCGGCCATGGACAGCAGCGGCAATCCTGTGAACGACAGTTACAGCAGCCGCTTCGTCTGGGTCATTCCGAAGTGATTTTCAGGCGGTCCGTATGCCTTATACGGACAGGTTAGGGACCGCCTTGCACCGTTATTTTGTATTGAGAGGGAAGTGCTAACATGTTGATCTCTATCATTGCTGCCGCCGCGCCCGCCGCTGCGGAAGAAAACCCCTACGGCCTCGCCGCCGCGCTGCGTGAAGGTGGTCTCATTTCGCAGACCGTTTTCACCATCCTCTGCATCATGTCGATTTTCTCCTTCTACATCCTGTTCACCAAGCTGATCGAACAGCAGAAGATCATCGGCCAGGCGAAGAAGATCCGTCAGGGCTTCTGGCGTTCGCCCTCGCTCAAGGAAGCGGCTGCCAAGCTGGAAAAGAACACTGCCTACAAGCAACTCGTCGATGACGGCCTGGCCGCTCAGGACCAGCACAGCAAGCTGACCGATCCGGTCGAAGCCCATGACTGGATGCACGGTTCGCTCGCTCGTTCGGAAGCGTCGATCAACTCGAAGCTCAATGGCGGCCTCGCGTTCCTCGCGACCGTTGGTGCGACCGCTCCGTTCATCGGTCTGTTCGGTACGGTTATCGGTATCTACCGCGCGCTCATCAAGATCGGTGCGTCGGGTCAGGCGTCGATCGACACCGTCGCCGGTCCGGTCGGTGAAGCTCTCATCATGACCGCGCTGGGTCTGGCCGTGGCCGTTCCCGCCGTGCTTGCCTACAACTGGCTGCAGCGCCGCAACAAGTCGATCGCCGAAGACCTGAACAGCTTCTCGGTCGACGTGCTGGGCTATCTCGTCTCCGGTGGCCAGGTCCGCCCGAGCGTTGCCGCTGCTCCGACCGCCGCTGCGCGTCCGGCTGCTGCTCCGGCTCCGAAGAAGGCCTGATCCTTTGCAGGCTGGTCGCCCTGACGGGCGGCCAGTCCTTCGGATTATTTCAAAGTTAGGATACTGATCGATGGCAATGAGCGTTGGATCCGACGGCGGCGACGAAAAGCCGATGTCCGACATCAACACGACTCCGCTCGTCGACGTCATGCTGGTGCTCTTGATCATCTTCTTGATCGCGGTTCCGGTTGTGGTCCAGACGATCGAAGTTCAGCTTCCCAAGGTTGCGTTTGAACCCACGACGACGAAGCCGGAAAATGTTTCCCTTTCGGTTACCACCGATAAGGACGGCTCGTGCATGGTATACTGGAACCTCACTCGCGTGAATTCCCAGGAACTGCTCGACCGCGCAGTCGCCAAGCTGAAGTCGGATATTGAAAAAGCAGGTGGCGTCGAAAACATGACACCTGAAGATTTGCCCGAAGTTCATATTCGTGGCGATATCAACACGCCCTATCGCTGCATTGGCGGTACGATTTACACCATGCAGATGGCTGGTTTCCCGAAGGTAGGCTTCATTTCGCAGCCTGATCCGGGCGACATCAAAGTTCAGCGTCTGTAAGCGTTTCGCAGGAGTTTAGACCATGGCCATGAGTGGCGGTAAAGACGATGGCGAACCGATGATGGAGATGAACACGACGCCGTTGATCGACGTCATGCTTGTTCTTCTCATCATGTTCATCATCACCATTCCGATCCAGACCCATGCGGTGAAGATCGACCTCCCGAACAACGCCAATAATCCGCCGCTCGATGCGGTGGACCCGGTGAAGAACAAGGTCGCGATCGACGCGGCCGGCAGCATCACCTGGAATGGCGCTCCGATCGACAAGCTGACGCTGCGCCAGTATCTGAAGGCAGCGATGGCTCTACCGGTTGAGCCGGAACTTCAGTTCCAGCCCGACAAGCAGACGCGCTATGTCGTCGTCGATGAGGTACTCGCGATCATCAAGCAGTCCAAGGTGACCAAGCTTGGTTTTATCGGCAACGACCAGTACGCCAATTTCTGATCGTTGAACGGCAGGCTTGTCCCACCGGCATCGCCGGGATCGGGAAGAGACAGGAAAGGGAGGCTTCGGCCTCCCTTTTTCTTTGCGCCTTCATGATAATGAGGACTGGCGGGATCAGACCTGCCGCGCCCTTTTTGACGCAGCCGTGCATGAGGGGAAATGAAGGGGAGGAGGCAAGGCGGTCAGGACAGGTGGGGATGCTCATGCCCCTTCCGAATATGCCGATGACTTGCCTGTCGCGAAGGTTGTCGATCCGACCGATCCCGTTCCTCCCGTCCTATGGTGGGGGTAAAACCGGCTTATCCCACCGGATATTCTGAGGCGCTTATCATCCGGAACGGAACCGGACAGGATACCGCGCATTATCGGGATAGGACGTTTTTCTCGACTTTGGCGTTGCCGGGCACTAAGCAATTGTTAAGCATGATAAATTAATCAAGGGTCGTGACGGCGGATATTCGCACCATGTCATTCGATGACGAAGAGCCGAAAATATTCCCACGGAAGGAAACGCGCCACAGGATCGTGATCGACGTGAAGCTTCGCCGCGCGGGCGAGGGCTGGTTCAGCAGCAGGATCACCGATCTTTCCGAAAGCGGTTTTTGCATCGATAGCTTCGTGACGCTGGAACTGGAAACTCCGCTGTGGATCACCTTTCCCGGCTTTGAAGGGCGCCGCGCAAAAGTGATCTGGGTGCGGGGCCATAATGCGGGCTGCGCATTCGATACGCCGCTCTACCCCGCCGTGCTGGATCATATTCTGAGCAAGGCTCGCCATTAGAGCATGATCCGTTCATCCTGAATCGGATCACGCTCTAATTTTCTTTTGTTTTCCGCATTTTCCGAGCCAGCAGATGATGCCATCTGCTTCGAAAATGCCCTAATCGCGGCGCGGGCGAATGCAGCCTGAATGGCGGCGTTGTTCCGGCTCGAAAATCCTGCTTCCACCATGGGATGGTCTTACTAGATCCGCCCGCCAGAACATCGCGGCTGATCTGCTATCCTTGCGGGGGCAGGGGGGCAGGGGGGCAGGGGGGCTGGGGGTGAGAGACGCCGCGCCTAACCCTCGGTCAGGCTATATTCCATCATCCCCGAGGGCAGTGAGCCGGTTTCAGGTTAGGCTTCAGGGGTGTCAGGGACAATCGACATGCAGCTCTCCCGCAAATGGCGGTTTCCGGCTTTCGATGTTCATGATCCTTCAGGCCTCTCTGCGTTCCGTGGGATGGAAATTCGGCTTGCTGCCCTTTACGATTCCGCTGCACCATCTTCTGGATATCGGTTGCTCCTGGGGGGGGGGGAGCACAAACCCGGCTGAGCAGTTTGATGGAGGCGAGGCGACGGAAGTGGATTCTGTCGGCGAGAAGGAGCGCTATCGCCTCATCCTAAGTCTGATCGGCATGCGCATGCCATCGGCTGCGTCCTTGCCTACATTTCGCTGGCGCGGAGAGCGGGTTCTTGCTTCACTCGATCGCCGCCTCGGCATGATGCCCCACCAGCCGCGCATAAAGCCCGCCTTGCAGCATCAGCATGTCATGGCTTCCCGTTTCGACGATCCTGCCCTGATCCATCACCACGATCCTGTCGGCGGACCGGATCGTCGAGAGCCGATGCGCGATCACGATCGTGGTGCGACCTTCCATCAGATGATCGAGGGCTTGCTGCACCAGCTGCTCCGATCGATTGTCGAGAGCCGAGGTCGCCTCGTCGAGCAGAAGGATGGGGGCATCGCGCAACAGCGCGCGGCCAATCGCGATGCGCTGACGCTGGCCACCGGAAAGCCGCGCGCCATTTTCCCCGAGGAAGCTGTCCAGCCCATCGGGGAGATTGCGCAGGAAATCCTCCGCATTGGCGGCACGCGCGGCCGCCCAGATATCCTCATCGCTGGCATCCCAGCGGCCATAACGTAGATTGTCGCGTGCCGAAGCCGCAAAGATGACGGTTTCCTGCGGCACCAGCGCCATCAGCAGGCGGGCGCTCTCCGGATCGGCTTCGGCAAGCGGCACGCCATTGAGCAGGATGCGGCCGCTGGCGGGATCGTAGAAACGCAGCAGCAGTTGCAGGACGGTGCTCTTGCCCGCGCCCGAAGGCCCGACCAGCGCGAGACGTTCCCCCGGACGGATATCGAGCGTGAAATCATGCAAGGCCGCCATGTCCGGACGGCTGGGATAGCGGAACTCGACATGATCGAAGCTGATGGCTACCCCCGCGCCCGTGTCGGGAATGGCGAGGCTGCCTGCCCGCGCGGTGATTGCCGGTTCGGCCCGCAACAATTCCTCCAGCCGGCTCGCCGCGCCCGCGCCGCGCAGCAGGTCGCCCCAGCTTTCCGACAGCGCGCCAAAGGCCCCCGCGACCAGCCCGCCGGTGAGGACGAAGGCGGCGATCGCGCCGCCCGTCATGCGCCCGGCGGCAACGTCGATCGCGCCCAGCCACATGACCAGCGTGATCGATCCGAAAATGAGGAAGATGGCCGTGGCCGTCATCACCGCGCGCAAGGATATGCGGTATCGCGCCGTGGCAAATCCGGCGGCGACGGTCACGCCGAAACGCTCTGCCTCCCGCTTTTCCTGCCCGAAAGCCTGCACCACCCGCATCGCGCCCAGGACCTCATCGGTATTGCTGCCGATATCGGCCAGACGATCCTGGCTGAGGCGGGAAAGCTTGCGTACCCGGCGGCCGAGCAGCAGGATCGGCAGCAGGATCAGCGGGATGCCGAGCAGCAATATCCCCGTCAGCTTGGGTGCGATGGTGAAGAGATAGGCGATGCCGCCCACGCCGGTCACCAAATTGCGCAGTGCGATGGAGATGGTGGAGCCGACGACCTGATCGATGATTGCGGTATCCGCCGTCATCCGCGCGGCGATTTCCGACGGGCGGTTCTCCTCGAAATAGGCGGGCGACTGCTTCAGCAGATTTTGTTGCACCGCAAGCCGCAGGTCAGCGACGACCCGCTCGCCCAGCCAGGAGACGAAGTAGAAGCGGGACGCGCTGGCGATCGCCAGAACGGCGACGATCAGCATCAGATATTGAAACCAGCGCCCGATATCGGCGGCATTGCCCGCGCCCGAAAAGCCCCGGTCGATGATCAGCTTGAACCCGCCCGGTATCGCCAGCGTCGCAGCCGAAGCGACAATCAGGGAAATACCCGCCAGCGCGAGCCGCCCTGGATAGCGGGTCGCCAGCGACCAGATGCTTTTCAGGCTGGAAAGCGGCGCTTTGCCGGGGATTTGCTCGGAGGAAGAGGCGGACATGGCAAGCGATTAGCAGGGCATGGGCCGCGCCTCAATCGGCTTGCGGGAAAAGCAGGGCGGGGAACCGGGCTTATCCCATTTTACAGATGCAAAATTATCACGAAAGCTGGAGAAAAAGGAGTTTTTCGCACTGCAAAAAGAATATGCTAAATGGCGATTATTATAGGGGATAACACCGAGTCGGTCGCAAGGATAACGCTAATGCTGTATAACGCTTATGAGCTTCATCGAGGATGGCTGGCCGGGGCCAGCGCTATCGCCAATGTCGGCGTTGAGCTGCTGACCAATCCGGCCAATCCCTTTGCCTATTTCGGCGGCGGGCCGATTCTTGCCTCGGCCCTCGAAGTGTTCGCCCATGCAGCCGCGCCGCGCGGAAAGCCCCGTTTCGACCTGCCCACAACGACGGTCGAGGGCAGGGAGGTGGCGGTCACCGAAGTGATCGAAGCGCGCAAGACCTTTGGCCAGCTCCGCCATTTCGTGCGCGAAGGCGCCCCCCGTGACCAGCCCAAGCTGCTGATCGTCGCGCCGATGTCGGGCCATTTCGCGACGCTGTTGCGCGGCACGGTGGAACGGATGCTGCCGGGCCATGACGTGTGGATTACTGACTGGCGCGATGCGCGCAATGTGTCGCTCAGCGATGGCGGTTTCGACCTCGACGATTATATCGATTATATTATCGAATGGCTCGCCCATATCGGACCGGGCGCGCATATGCTCGCCGTATGCCAGCCTTCGGTCCCGGCCTATGCCGCCGCCTGCGTCATGTCCGATCGCAAGGACCCCAATCTGCCGCGCACCCTCACCATGATGGGCGGCCCTGTCGATACGCGCGAGGCGCCCACTGTGGTCAACCAGCTGGCGACCGAGCGGCCGATCAGCTGGTTCGAGCAGAATGTCATCACCTCCGTCCCTTATCCTTATGCCGGAGCGGGGCGAAAGGTTTATCCCGGCTTCATGCAGCTTGCGGGCTTCATGTCGATGAACCTCGGCAACCACATGGTCAGCCATTGGCAGATGTTCAAGCATCTCGTTCAGGGCGATGAGGAAAGCGCCGAGTCGACCAAGAATTTCTACGAGGAATATCGCTCCGTTTGCGACATGACGGCGGAGTTCTACCTCCAGACGGTGCGCGAGGTGTTCCAGTTGCACAGCCTGCCCAAAGGCGAGCTGATGCATCGGGGCAAGCTGGTCGATCCCAAGGCGCTGAAGAATATCGGTCTGCTCGCGATCGAAGGGGAGCGCGATGATATTTCCGGCCTCGGCCAGACCAAGGCGGCATTGAAGATCGCGACCAAATTGCCGGACGGGAAGAAGAAATATTATATGGCGCCCGGTGTCGGCCATTATGGCATCTTCAACGGCAATCGCTGGCGCACGATCATCGCCCCGGTGATGGAGCAGTGGATCGCCGACAACAACTGAGCCTTTCACGCCCCGGCCCTGATCTTTCCATGGAAGGAGCAGGGCCGGGGCGGTGTCTTTCTGCCTCTCTCCCCATTTATCCGCCTGCCTCAGGATTGCCTCGATGACGCATCTTATCTCGGTCGAAGTGGAACGCTGGCCGGTGGCGGGTTCCTTCACCATCAGCCGGGGCGCAAAAACCCATGTCGATGTCGTCGTCTGCACGGTCGGCAACGGGCAATGGCGCGGCAGGGGAGAGGCCACCGCCATCTATTATCATGGCGAAAGCGCGGAATCCTGCGCGGCGGCGATCACCGCTTTCTGTGCCGGGCTGAAGGGCGCGCCTCTCACTCGCGAGGCGGTCCATCGCGGCATGACGCGGGGCGCGGCGCGCAACGCCCTCGACTGCGCGCTCTGGGATCTGGAGGCCAAATGCGCGGGGCTGCCGGTCTGGCGTCTTGCGGGCCTTGAGGAACCGCACCCGCTCGTCACCGCGTTCACGATCAGCGTCGATCAGCCCGCCCAAATGGAAGCGGATGCCCGCAAGGCGGTTGCGCGCGGCTTCACCCTCCTTAAATGCAAGCTGACCGGGGAGGGCGACCGCGACAGGATTGCCGCCGTCCGGCAGGGGGCGCCCGATGTGCGCCTGATCGTCGATGCCAATGAAAGCTGGGCGGATGCGGACCTTGGCGCCGAGGCGCAGGCGCTGGCCGATCTCGGCGTCGAGATGATCGAACAGCCGATCCGCCATGGCGAGGAAGAGCGGTTGCGCGGCGTTGCATCCTGCCTCCCATTCTGCGCCGATGAGAGCTGTCAGGACAGCAGCGACCTGCCGCGTCTCGCCGATTTTCCGGCGATCAATATCAAGCTCGACAAGGCAGGGGGGCTGACCGAGGCGCTGCTGCTGGCGGAAGGGGCGCGACAGCAGGGCAAGCGCCTGATGCTGGGATGCATGTTGTCGACCTCACTCGGTATCGCTCCGGCTTTCCTGCTGGCGCAGCGGGCCGAATGGGTGGATCTTGATGGCGCGCTGCTGCTGGAGCGGGACCGGGAAGGCGGCCTGTTCCTTCAGGACGGGCTGCTGCATCCCGGCATGCTCTGGGGCCTGCCGGGGTGATGCCCTGGGCGCTCAGGTCTCGCTTGCCTGCGCATAGGGGTAGACCATCGTCCCGTCAGGCGCGGCGGTGAAAGTTGTTTGGGTCGGATAGGCGAATTCCAGTCCTTCCTGCGCGAACCGCTTCAGGATCGCCATGCCGACCTTGTGCCGCAATTCCAGCGCCGCACTGGCGTCATGATCATGGGCGAAGAAAAACACCTCATAATCAAGGCTGCTGGGGCCAAAGCCCTTGAAACCCGCGCGCTGAAACTCCGCCCCGCAGGCTTCGATCGCTTCCTTCAATATTTGCGGCACCCGCTCGGCCTTTTCCGGCGGCGTCTGGTAGATCAGCCCGAACGGCATCGCATAGCGACGACGCATGATGTCGCGATAATTGGTGATCTCCTTCTGGAGGAGATTGGCGTTGGAGATGACCTTCGCCTCGCCATCGACCGACCGCAGCCGTGTGCTTTTGAGGCCGATATGCTCGACGGTCGCGGTGCTCGTATCATATTGGATGGTGTCGCCCTGCCGAAAAGGGCGATCGAAGATGATCGAGAGCGCTGCGAACAGATCGGAGAAGATGCCCTGCGCGGCAAGGCCGATGGCGATACCGCCGATGCCGAGGCCCGCGACCAGACCCGTCACATTGACGCCCAGATTGTCGAGCAGCATGATCGTGGCGATCGCGAACAGCGCGAAAGTCACGAGCAGGCGGATAAGCCCCATCGCATTGGCCAGCGCCTCGCTGCGGTCGCTGTCCTGCGCGGCGCGCCGCTCGATCAGGCCGAGGATGAACTCCCGCGCCCAGAGCGCACCTTGCCAGACGGCCGCCACGGTGAAGAGGAAATTGATGGTCTTGAACACGACCGCCGGCGGATCGGCATAGCCCACGACCAGCCGCGCGGACGCCATCACCATGAAGAAATGCGTGGTGCGGGAGGCCGTGCGGCCGATCAGGGTGGAAAAATCCACCATGTCGTCCCGCCGCGCGCGCAGACGCCCCAGCGTGCGCTTGGCCAGGGTCAGCAATGCATAGGCCAGGAAGCCCACCGCCACCGCGATCAGGATCTGGACGAGATTCGTGGAAACCCAGTCTATCGACGTGTCCGCCAGATTATGGAGGTCATGGGGCTGGATGGTAAGATCATCATGGGCGGCAGCGCTGTTGATGAGGGGCGTGGTTGGCATCAGTATCCCGATTGGTCGTTCAAGGGCATGGCGAGGCAGGCGCGCGAGGCGCCTCCCCCGCGCTCAATGCTTCAATGGCTATGTCTGTTCCCGGCGATACCCAGCGCGATCAGGCTGATCGCCGCCGCCGCCGACATATAGAGGCCCGCCGTCCCCACGCCATAGAGGCTCACCAGCGACTGCGCGACGATGGGCGCCAGCGCCCCGCCGAGGATGCCGCCAAGGTTGAAGGAGAAGGACACGCCCGAATAGCGCAGCCGTGTCGGGAAGAGCGACGGCAGCCAGGCCCCCAGCGGGCCATAGACGAACCCCATGACGAAAAGCCCGGTGGCGAGCGCGGCATAGATGGGCAGCGATGCGCCCGTGCCGAGCAGCGGCCCGAAGAATATCCCCATCGGCACCGTCGCAAGGCACCCGGCGACCAGCACGAGGCGCGGCGTGCGCCTGTCCGCCCACCATCCGGCGAGAATGATGCCGAGCGCCATGAACAGGATCGCGCCGAGTTGCAGCAGCAGGAAACCCTCCCGCTCCATCCCCAGATTGACCGTGCCATAGCCCAGCGCAAAGGCGGTGGTGATGTAGAAGATCGCATAGCAGGCGACCGTCGCGAAAGTGCCTGCGATGGCCGGTGTCAGATGATGGCGCAGCACCTCCACCAGCGGCAGGCGGGCGGCTTCCTCATGCTCGATCATCTCGGCAAATTCGCTGGTTTCGGTGAGCTTGAGCCTGATCCAGAGGCCCAGGATCACCAGCACCGCGCTGGCAAGGAAAGGCAGGCGCCAGCCCCAGGCCATGAACTCGCCATCCGAAAGAGTTTCGCCGAGGATCAGGAACAGCCCATTGGCGAGCAGGAAGCCCACCGGCGCGCCCAGTTGCGGGAACATGCCGAAGCGTGCGCGCCATCCGGGCGGAGCATTCTCCACCGCCAGCAGCGCCGCGCCGCCCCATTCGCCGCCAAGGCCGAAACCCTGCCCGAAACGCATCAGGCAGAGGAGCAGCGGCGCCCACCAGCCGATGCTCTCATAAGTCGGCAGGAAGGCGATGGCGAGGGTCGATCCGCCCATCAGCATGAGCGAGGCGACCAGCGTCGACTTGCGGCCGATCCGGTCGCCATAATGGCCGAAGACCGCCGCGCCCAGCGGGCGGGCGAAAAAGGCCACGGCAAAGCTCGCATAGGCGGCGATCAACTGGACCGAAGGCGAAGAGGCGGGGAAGAAGAGGGGGCCGAACACCAGAGAGGCGGCGGTCGCATAGATATAGAAGTCGTAAAATTCCACCGACGTGCCGACAAGGCTCGCGGTCAGCACGCGCTTGTTGCGCCACATCACCTGCAATCCGCCGGGGGGTGCCCCGGCCGCGACGCCAGAGGCCGCCCCCATGGATCGCGCCGCCGCCACCTCGTTCATTCATCCCCCCTGCGGAACTGGTTTCTTATCTCATAGGCCATGACCGCCGTTGCGACCGCCGCGTTGAGGCTGTCCGCCTTGCCCAGCATCGGTATCTTCACGAGGAGGTCGCACTGCGCCTCATAATCGGCGGGCAGGCCCTGCGCCTCATTGCCGACCAGCAGGAAGGCGGGCGTGGCATAAGCGGGTTGCTGATAATCCTTGTCGGTCTTGAGGCTGGTGCCGATGAGCTGCCCCGGCCCGGCGCGCAGCCAGCCGATAAACTCCTCCCAGCGGCACTGCACGATCTGCTGGGTGAAGAGCGCGCCCATGCTGGCGCGCACCGCCTCGACCGAAAAGGGATCGACGCAATCGTCGACGAGGATGAGGCCGCCCGCACCCACGGCGTCGCCGGTGCGCAGGATAGTGCCGAGATTGCCCGGATCGCGCAGCGATTGCGCGACCAGCCAGATATCGGCGGTGGAACGGTCGAGCTGCGCCAGCGGCGTGATACGATCGGGATAGACGCCGACCAGCGTCTGGGAATTTTCCTTGCCCGAAATCTTGGAAAGAATGTCCGCGCTGGTGGCGATGACGTCTCCTCCCGCAGCGTCCACCGCGTCGATCAGGTCGATCGCCAGCGGGTGCAGTTGCGCATCGGTCGCGTGAAAGAGGATTTCGGGCAGATAGCCTTCCTCGCGCGCTTCGGTAAGGATGCGCAGCCCTTCGGCAAGGAACAGTTGCTCGCGCTTGCGATGCTTTTTCTCGCGCAGCGAACGAACCCTCTTCACGAGAGGATTGGAAAAACCGGTTATTTCGCGTTGCACGCCTGTCTTCTTCCGAGGGAGGTCAGTCTTCGCCGAACTTGTCTTCGACCAGCGCGACGAGTTGCGCCAGCGCCGTTTCATGACCATCGCCGCTGGCCGCGATAATGATGCTGTCGCCCATCGCCGCACCCAGCATCATCAGGCCCATGATCGACGTGCCCGTGACCTCGGTGCCGTCCTTGGACACCGTGACATGGGCGGAAAAGCCGCTGGCGAGGGTGACGAACTTGGCGCTGGCGCGCGCGTGGAGACCGCGACGGTTCTGGATCAGGACCTGCTGGCTGCCACTGCTCACCGATTATGCCCCAGCAATTCGGACGCGACGCTGATATATTTCTGCCCGGCATCGCGCGCGGCAGCGACGGCCTCCACGATGTTCATGGATTTGCGGGCGCTTTCCAGCCGGATCAACATGGGCAGATTGACGCCCGCGATCACCTCTATCTCCCCCGCTTTCAGCAGGGAGATGGCGAGATTGGAGGGCGTGCCGCCGAACAGGTCGGTCAGCAGGATGACGCCCGCCCCGTCATCCACCCGGGCGACCGCGGCGGCGATATCCGCGCGACGCAATTCCATATCGTCATCCGGGCCGATGCAGATCGTCTCGATCGCCTTTTGCGGCCCGACGACATGCTCCATGGCGACCCGAAATTCGGTGGCCAGTTGCCCATGAGTGACCAAGACCAGACCTATCATTATGATATTACGTCCCGATTTTCCTGCGTTTGCGTCCCGTTGCCCTTTTCAAGGCTGTTATGCGGGGTCGATTCCATGTTGCGGTGCAAGACCGTGGGCGAAAAACCCGCCTGACGCAAGTATCTGGCGACACGTTCTGCAACATGGACGGACCGATGCCGTCCACCCGTGCATCCGAACGCTATGGTGACATAGGATTTCCCTTGCGCCTGATAGCGGGGAAGCAAGGTGGAAAGCAGCGCTTCGATCTGCGCCAAAGACCCTTCATAGGCAGGGTCCTCCGCGATATAGGCGGAGACTTCGGCATCCTGTCCCGTTTTGGGACGAAGCGCATTGTCCCAATGCGGATTGCGCAGATAGCGCATGTCGAACACCAGATCCGCATTGCGCGGTATGCCCCGCGAAAAGCCGAAGGACAGCACCGTGAGGACGGTATGGCCATCGGCATTGCGGTTATAGCGCTCGCGAATCATGCGTTGCAGGTCGTTGGTGGTCATCGCGGTCGTGTCGATCACCTGCTCCGCCCAGCGGCGCAGCGGATCGGTCAACTCGCGTTCCCGCGCGATGCCATCGGCGGCGGGGCGATCCTGCGCCAGCGGGTGGCGCCTGCGCGTTTCGGCGTACCGCCGCTCCAGTTCGGAACCGGAACAATCGAGATAGAGCGTCTCGATATCCCAATTCTCATGTTCTTTCAGATATTTGATCCGCTGGACGATGGCCGCCGCATTGAAGCCACGGGTGCGCGCGTCGATACCGATTGCGAGCGGGCGATCCTGTTCGTCCTGCGGCGCCAGCGGCGTATCCATCAGGCGATCCAGCAGGGGCAGGGGCAGGTTGTCGACCGTCTCCCATCCCAGATCCTCCAGCGTCTTGAGCACGGTCGTCTTGCCGCCGCCGGACATGCCCGACACCAGCAATACCGATTTTGCCTCCTGATTTTTCATGATCCGGCCTTGCTCCCCCCGGCGATACTACCCACCCTTGCCTGGGTCCTCAAAGCATATTCGATCTTCACCGGCGCGCTCGCCTCCAGCCCGTTGAGCCGCAGGAGCGGAAGCGCGCTGCCATCCAGATGGAAATATGCCGGATCGAGCGGCAGCCGCTCGATCGGCGGGTCGGGATCGGGGCCGGTCAGCAATACCGCCAGCGCAACCGGCGCTTCGTCGAGGCAGGGCATCGGGACGATGCCGATGCCGCGGATTTCCATCCGGCCCGCTATGGTGACGGGCGCGCTGGCATGGATGCGCCCGGTCGCCTCTTCCCGCCGCCATTGCGTATAATCATCGCTGATGAGGATCGCACCGCGATCGATCAGGCGCAGCGCGAGGTCGGATTTGCCGGCCCCGCTCGGCCCCATCAGCAGCACCGCCAGCCCGTCGATCGCAACGGAGCTGGCGTGGAGAGGGTTTCCGCCATCGGAGAGCATCGCGTTCATTCCGATCCGATCCCCGGATCGCCCAGATGGGCAAGCGGCAGATAGACCTCGAACCGCGCGCCGCGCAGCGCATCTTCGCGATCCGCGATGGTGATCTTGCCCTGATGCCCCTCGACAATGCTCCGCGCGATGGCGAGGCCGAGGCCGCTATGCTTGCCGAAGCCGTCCCCTTCCGGGCGGACACTGTGAAAGCGGCGGAACACGGTTTCCCGCTCATGGAGGGGAACACCCGGCCCTTCATCCTCGACGCTCACCAGCACCTCTTCATTGGCGACGGTAGCCGTCACCTGCACAAGTCCGCCGGACGGAGAGAAGGAAATCGCATTGTCGAGCAGATTGTCGATCACCAGCGCGAGCCGCGCTTCCTCGCCCATCACCACCGCGACATCCCTGCGCGGGCGGGCGAAGGCGAGCCGGACACCATTGTCGATGCCTCGGGCCTCCCGCGCCTCGATCATCCCTTCGATCATCTGGCCCAGATCGACCGGCTCGAAACGGGTGCGGGACAATTGGGCATCGATACGCGAGGCTTCCGCAATGTCGGTGACGAGGCGGTCGAGGCGGCGCACATCATCCTGCGCGATGGAGAGCAACTGCTCCCGCAAATCCGGTTGGGGAACGACCGCCAGCCCGTCCAGCGCCGATCGCAGCGAGGCGATGGGGTTTTTCAGTTCATGGCTGACATCGGCGGCGAAGGCGTCGGTCGCGTCGATCCGGTGCCGCAGCGCTTCGGTCATGTCGGAAATGGAGCGGGCGAGCGCGCCGATCTCATCCCGGCGATCGGGCAGGCGGGGCACCGTCACCTGCCGCGCGCGGCCCAGCCTCACGCGTGCCGCCGCGCGGGCGAGCCTGCGCAGCGGCAGGACGATGGTGCGGGCCAGGAAGAGCGAGAGGCCGATCGTCGCGGTCAACGCCACCGCCAGCACGATCGCGAGGCGAAGGCGCTCGGCGCGCACGTCGCGGGTAATGTCCCGTGCATTGGTGATGCCGAGGATCGACTTGCCATCCTTCAGCTTGATGGCGGTGATGATCATCGGCGTGCGATCCGGCGCATAATAGGCGCTCGCATAGCCATGCCCCCGCTGGGCGGCGACCTTCACCTCATGCCAGGCATCGGCGGTGTCACGCGCGGGTTCCTCAAACGGGGGCAGGGGATCGGCCCCGACAATGGCGTCGACGGTCTGGTCGAGAAACCGCGCGACATGGCGTTTCAGCGGCTCTTCCTCGGGATCGATCAACGTATAGGTGACGCCGCCCTTGGTGGCGCTGTCGAAACGCAGCGCGCCCGTGCCGGTATAGAGGCGGATACGCTCATTCCCGCGCCGGGCCATTTCGCGCATGACCTCATCCCAGCGATCATCCGGAATGAAGTTCAACAGGTCCCGCACCATCTCCATGCGCCGGGTGGATTGGAACAGGCGCTCGTCGATGACGCGGGTGCGATAGCTGTCGATGTAGAAGAAACCGCCCGCCAGCAAGGCCAGCGCAAGGAAGTTCACCGCCAAAATGCGCCATGTGAGGCTGAACTGGCCATACCATATGCGAGACGACACCGGCCTATTCCTCTGAGAATCTGTAGCCGGCGCCATAGAGCGTATCTATCGCGTTGAATTCGGGATCGACCTCCCGGAATTTGCGGCGCAGGCGCTTGATATGGCTGTCGATCGTACGGTCATCCACATAGACGTCATCCTGATAGGCGATGTCCATCAACTGGTTGCGGTTCTTCACCACGCCGGGGCGGTGGGCGAGGGCCTCCAGAATGAGAAATTCGGTGACGGTCAGGGTCACATTCCTGCCGTCCCATTTGACGATGTGCCGGGCCGGGTCCATCTCCAGCCTGCCGCGCTCCAATATCTCCGGCATCGGCTCATCGGCGGCCTGTTCAACGCGGTTCAGTTCGGTACGGCGGAGAATCGCCTTGATGCGGGCGATCAGCAGGCGCTGGGAAAAGGGCTTGGCGATATAATCATCGGCCCCCATCGCAAGGCCCAGTGCCTCATCCAGCTCATCGGTCTTGGACGTGAGGAAGATGAACGGCATCGAGGTTATCTTGCGCAGGCGGCGCAACAGTTCGATCCCATCGAGGCGCGGCATCTTGATGTCGCATACGGCGATGTCCGCCGGGTTTTCGGACAAGGCCTTCAGCGCGGCCTCCGGATCGGAATAGAGGCGCGTGACGAAGCCTTCGGCCTGCAATGCGATCGACAGCGAGGCGAGGATATTGCGATCATCATCGATCAGGGCGACTGTGGTGACGGCGCTCTCGGTCATGAAGGAAGCCGGTTTTTCCTGCGATTGCTGTTTTTGGTCTTGAAACGGGAGACCTATCTCAAACTGTTCCATATCGCAACGCTCGGCGCATTAATGGGGCAGTTCGACTTCTGGGTTTGACGCCGCCTCGCCTAGCGCTTATTCCCGGCGTCAGGTGGCGATCTCTCGCTCCGGGGGCTTTTGCACTCCGGACATTCCTGGCCGAATGGCGCTTTCCCGTCTCTTTTCGGGAAGCGGGGATGGGGATTTCGCCGGCCAGCCGTCCTTCGGGACATTATCGATAGTTTCTAAGGAGAACGCGCGTGCAGGCGTATTCCTCGATTTCCCTGAGCGATCAGGGCATTATTACCGACGCAAAACAGCATTGGAATCTCGGCACCGGCCCGCTGGTGGAAGCCGCCATTCGCAACGGCGAAGGCATGCTGGCCAAGGACGGCCCGCTGGTGGTCGAGACCGGCAAGCATACCGGGCGCTCAGCGTCCGACAAGTTCATCGTCAAGGATGCCGAGACGCAGGACAGCATCTGGTGGGGCAAGACCAACGTCCCGATGACGCCGGAGCATTTCGCGGCCCTGAAGGCGGATTTCTTTGCGGCGCTGAAGGAAAAGAGCGATCTCTACGTCGCCGATCTCTTCGGTGGTTCGCAGCCCGAATATCGCGCCAATGTTCGCGTCATCAATGAATTTGCGTGGCATAATCTCTTCATCCGCACGCTGCTGGTGCGCCCCGATGCCGCGCAGCTTGCCGATTTCGCGCCCGAATATACGATCATCGACCTCCCCAGCTTCCGCGCCGATCCGGCCCGCCATGGCTGCCGCAGCGAGACGGTGATCGCGGTCAACCTTACCGAGAAGCTGATCCTCATCGGCGGCACCGCCTATGCGGGCGAGATGAAGAAGTCGGTCTTCGGCATCCTCAACTATCTGCTTCCCACCAAGGGCGTGATGCCGATGCACTGCTCGGCCAATATCGGCCCCAAGGGCGACACCGCCGTGTTCTTCGGCCTGTCGGGCACTGGCAAGACCACCTTGTCGGCCGATGCCAGCCGCACCCTCATCGGCGATGACGAGCATGGCTGGTCGGACACCGCCGTGTTCAACTTCGAGGGCGGTTGCTACGCCAAGATGATCCGCCTGTCCGCCGAAGCGGAGCCGGAAATCTTCGCCACCACCAAGCGCTTCGGCACGGTGCTGGAAAATGTCGTGATCGACCCCGACACGCGGGAAATCGACCTGGACGACGATCGCCTTGCCGAGAATAGCCGCGGTTCCTATCCGATCGACTTCATCCCCAATGCGAGCAAGGATAACCTGGGGCCGGTGCCGCAGAATATCATCTTCCTCACCGCCGACGCCTATGGCGTGCTGCCGCCGATCGCGCGCCTGACGCCGGAACAGGCGATGTATCACTTCCTTTCGGGCTATACCGCGCGCGTTGCGGGCACCGAAATCGGCGTGACGGAACCTTCGGCGACCTTCTCGACCTGCTTTGGCGCGCCGTTCATGCCGCGTCACCCCAGCGTCTACGGCAATCTGCTGAAGGAGCGCATCAACAAGGGCGGCGTCACCTGCTGGCTGGTCAATACCGGCTGGACCGGCGGCAAATATGGCGTCGGCAGCCGCATGCCGATCAAGGTCACGCGCGCGCTGCTCAACGCCGCGCTCGACGGCAGCCTCAACGCGGTCGAGTTCCGCACCGACCCGACCTTCGGCTTCGAAGTGCCGGTCGCGGTTCCTGGCGTCGACAGCCAGATCCTCGATCCGCGCGCGACCTGGGCGGACAAGGCGGCCTATGACGAAACCGCCGCGAAGCTGGCCCAGCAATTTGTCGAGAACTTCGTGCAGTTCGCCGGAAATGTGGACGCTTCGGTGCTCGAAGCCGCCCCGCGTGTGGCCGAAGCCGCCGAATAAGGGCAACTGACCTTTGAAAGGAGGGCGTGGAAAGCCGAAACTGCTTTCCGCGCCCTTTTTCTTTGCCCGATTTTACAGTTTCCTGCCGCTTCTTCTGTCGCCCGCCCTGCCAGATCGTGATAGAATCATGACCTTGCCCCTCATCGGGGCATCGAGGAGATAAGAAGCGATGTTCGACAAGATTTTGGGCAATCTCGATCTCGGCGGCCTGCTGGGCAATATCGGCAATGTTGATGAAATCGCGGCGAAATTCGGTATTCCCGCCGATCAGGTGCAGAATATATTGCAATCCTTCACCGGCAAGATGGGACAAGGAAGCGACCAGATGTCCGCGCTCTTCGAAGCGGCGCAGGAACATGGCTTTTCGACTGATAAGTTGCAGGAAATATTCAAGAATTTCGGACAGGGCGAAACCGAGAACCCGATCGACGACCTTGCCAATCTGCTCGGCAAGGGCTTGCTCGGCGGCAAGGAATAAACCCTCCGGCCAGTGCCAGTGAGCCGGCGCCAGTAAACCAGCATCAGTGAAAAGAAAGAAGGGCACCGCTTCCCGATGGGGGGCGGCGCCCTTTCTCTTTATCGTCTCATGCCCGCTCCATCGGGAAGCATGGTTCAGGCAGGCTCCACCAGCAGGATAGCCCCCTGCGCGCCGGTAATCCGTACCGCCACGCCCGCCTGCGTGTCGGCGCCGCTGCAATCCCAGATGCTGTCGCCGACGCGGACCCTGCCGCGCCCATGCGTGATCGGCTCGGCAACGATCACCACCTCGCCGATCAGCCGGGCGACGCGATCATTGAGGAGCGGGTCCTCCGATTCCACCGGATGATCGACATACCAGCGTCGCCCGATCCAGACGCTGCCGAGGCACAGCGCGGCGAAGATCAGGAATTGCAGCGCCAGCGTCAGGCCCGTCAGCATCGCAATGCCGCCGGTGATCGCCGCCGCCAGCGCGATCCAGATGAGGAACACGCCCGGCGTCAAAATCTCCCCGATGCCCAGCACCGCGGCAAGGCCGAGCCACCACCAGGGATTTTGAATGAGATGATCGACCATGCTCATTCCCTTTCGAAAGGACCGCGACGGGGGGAAGGCGAGGGTGCCTGAGGCACAGCGCCGCCATGGCTCAACGCCTCCTTTGCCAGTTCGCCGATGCCGCCCAGCGTGCCGATGAGCTGCGTCGCCTCGACCGGGAAAAGGATCGTCTTGGCATTGGGCGACACCGCGAATTTCTCGATCGCCTCGACATATTTCTGCGCGATGAAATAGTTGATTGCCTGCGCATTGCCGCCTGCGATCGCTTCGGAAACCATCTGCGTCGCCCTGGCCTCTGCCTCTGCCTCGCGTTCCCGCGCCTCGGCGTCGCGAAAGGCCGCCTCGCGCCGCCCTTCGGCTTCGAGGATGCGCGCGGCTTTCTCGCCCTCGGCCCGCAGGATTTCCGCGCTCTTCAGGCCCTCGGCCTCAAGGATGTTGGCCCGCTTTTCGCGTTCCGCCTTCATCTGGCGCGCCATGGAATTGACGATATCGGCGGGCGGGCGAATATCCTTGATCTCGACGCGGGTGATCTTGATGCCCCAGCTGTTGGTCGCATGATCGACCACCGAAAGAAGGCGGGCGTTGATTTCGTCGCGCTTCGACAGCGTTTCGTCCAGGTCCATCGATCCCATGACGGTACGCAAATTGGTGGTCGCCAGCTGCATGATCGCGACATAGAGCTGGGAGACCTCATACGCCGCCTTGGCCGCGTCGAGCACCTGAAAGAACACGACGCCATCGACCGCGACCATGGCGTTGTCCTTGGTGATGATTTCCTGCCCCGGAATATCGACCACCTGTTCCATCATGTTGATCTTGCGCCCGACCGCGTAGAAGAAGGCCGGGTAGAAATTGAGGCCAGGCTTCGCGATCTCGGTAAAGCGGCCAAAGCGTTCTATTGTATATTGATAGCCTTGCCGGACGATCTTGATGCTGGCCGCCAGATAGATCAGCACCAGCACCACCAGCAGGAACGCGATGGTTGCTCCCATATTTTCAGACCCCTCATCTACGAATTTGCTTTCACTATGACGACAAATAGGGAAGGGGGAAAGGCGGTTTCCGTCCTTTTAGGGTCCAGCCACGAAGGTTTATCCCATGCAGCTTTCCCATGCCCGCTCCCTGTTGTTCCTGCCCGCCTCCAATGCGCGCGCGATAGAGAAGGTGCGGGGGTTGCCCTGCGACATGGTGATTCTCGATCTGGAGGACGCCGTTCCCGACGATCGCAAGGAGGAAGCGCGGGCGGCGCTGGCGCCTGCCTTTGCTTCCGGCTTCGGCGGCAGGATCGGCGCGGTGCGCATCAACGCGGTAGACAGCGCTCACCATGCAGCCGATCTCGCCGCGCTCGCCGGGGTGGCGCTCGATGTCGTCGTGCTGCCCAAGGTCGAAACGGCGGAGCAGGCGGCGGGCGTCCACAAGGCCACCGGCAAGCCGGTCATAGCGATGGTCGAGTCGCCCGCTGGCGTCGCGCAGGCGCAGGCTATCGCGGCGGTGGAAGGCGTTGCCGGACTGTTCATGGGCAATAATGACCTGCGCCATGCGCTGCGCATTCCGATGGACGCCGATCGCACCGGCCTGATGCTGGCGATGCAGGCGACCATCCTCGCCGCGCGCCTTTCCGGCAAGGCGGTGTTCGATGGCGTCTATAACCGGCTGGAGGACAAGGAAGGCTTTGCCGCCGAATGCCGGGCGGGGCGGGCGATCGGCTTTGACGGCAAGACGCTCATTCATCCGGGCCAGATCGCGGAGGCCAATGCTGTTTTCGGTCCTGGCGAACAGGAACTGGCCGATGCCCGCGCGCTGATCGCCGCAGCTTCGAAAGGCGGGGCCGAGCGCCATGACGGCGCGATGATCGAGGCGATGCACGTGGCGCAGGCAAAGGCGCTTCTGGCGCGCGCCGGGGAAAGTATCGGGGAAAGCGTCGGGGGAGAGTGAATTTTCTGCTGCGGCGCACTAGCCCCGGAGGGATGAAATGATTACATGGGCGGCCACGATTCCAAATCCCCTAGATGAAAGTGGCCCGCCCCATGGATATCCGCCTCGGTCTTACCTTCGATGATGTGCTGCTACAGCCCGCTGCATCGGAGGTCCTGCCCAGCCAGGCAGACACCCGCACTCAGGTGACGAAGGAAATCGGGCTGAACATCCCGATTCTCTCCTCGGCCATGGATACCGTGACCGAAGCCGACATGGCGATCGTCATGGCGCAGCTCGGTGGCATTGGCGTGCTCCACCGCAACCTCACCGTTGAAGAGCAGGCCGATGCGGTCCGCGCGGTCAAGCGGTTCGAGAGCGGCATGGTCGTGAACCCGATCACCATCACCCCCAATGCGACGCTCGCCGATGCGCAGGCGCTGATGGCGCGTCATCGGATCAGCGGCATTCCGGTGGTCGAGGCATCGGGCAAGCTGGCGGGCATCCTCACCCATCGCGACGTGCGTTTCGCGGAAAATGCCGACCAGCCGGTCAGCGAACTGATGACGCGGGACAATCTCGCCACCGTCAGGCAGGGCGTCGGACAGGAAGAGGCGCGCCGCCTGCTTCACCAGCGCCGGATCGAAAAGCTGCTGGTCGTCGATGACGCCTATCATTGCGTGGGCCTCATCACGGTCAAGGATATCGAGAAGGCCGTCACCTATCCGCAGGCGACCAAGGACGCGGCGGGGCGCCTGCGCGTCGCGGCGGCCTCGACCGTCGGCGACAAGGGGCTGGAACGCACCCGCGCGCTGATCGACGCGGAATGTGACCTCATCGTCATCGACACCGCCCATGGCCATAGCAAGATGGTCGCCGAGGCGGTCAATGCGGTGAAGAAGCTTTCCAACCGGGTGCAGGTCGTCGCGGGCAATGTCGCGACGGCCGAAGCCACCCGTGCGCTGATCGACGCCGGGGCAGACTGCGTGAAGGTCGGCATTGGTCCCGGCTCCATCTGCACCACCCGCGTCGTCGCGGGCGTCGGCGTGCCGCAACTCACCGCCGTCATGGATGCCGCCGAGGAAGCCGCCAAGTCCGGCGTTCCCGTCATCGCCGATGGCGGCCTGCGCACCAGCGGCGATGTCGCCAAGGCGCTCGCGGCGGGGGCCGGCGCGGTGATGATCGGCTCGCTGCTGGCGGGCACCGAGGAGGCTCCGGGCGAAACCTTCCTCTATCAGGGTCGCGCCTATAAGAGCTATCGTGGCATGGGCAGCGTCGGCGCGATGGCGCGCGGATCGGCCGACCGCTATTTCCAGCAGGACATCAAGGACCAGATGAAGCTGGTGCCCGAGGGCATCGAAGGCCAGGTGCCCTATAAGGGACCGGCCAAGGATGTGATCCACCAGCTGGTCGGCGGCGTGAAGGCGGCGATGGGCTATACCGGCAGCCACACCATCGCCGAACTGAAGGAGCGCGCGCGCTTCGTCCAGATCACCAATGCGGGCCTGTCCGAAAGCCATGTCCATGACGTCACCATCACGCGGGAAGCGCCCAACTATCCCACGCGTTGATCCATTGACCGACAGCATCAAGGCGCGCGCGGCGTGACGCCCTCCGCCCGCGTTCAGGCCGCGATCGACCTGCTCGATGATATCATCGCCGCCGCCCGCGATGGCGGCGCGGCGGCGGATACGCTGATCGCGCGCTATTTCAAGGCCCGGCGCTATGCCGGTTCGAAGGACCGGCGCGCGGTGCGGGACCTGCTCTATCGCGCCATCCGCCGATCCGGTGAACGGCCTGCCACGGGCCGGGCGGCGATGCTGGGGCTGGCGGATGAGGACTCTGCCCTTGCGGTGCTTTTCGATGGCTCTCCCCATGCGCCTGCGCCGATCGGGGCGGATGAGGAACGGGCATCCGCCTCCCTCATTCCTCGCTGGATCGTTCCGTATCTGCCCGCTTTCTTCGACGAGACGGAACAGGCGGCGCTGCTCGAGCGCGCCCCGCTTGACCTGCGGGTCAATCGGCTGAAGGCGGACAGCGCGGCGCTCCTGCCTCAATTTCCAGAAGCGCAGAGCTTTCCCGCCATTCCCGATGCGCTGCGTCTGCCCGAAGGCAGCGCGATCGAACAGGGGGAAGCCTATCGCGAGGGGCTGGTCGAAATTCAGGACATCGGCAGCCAGATCATCACCCTGGCCTGCGGGGCGCGACCGGGGATGACCGTGCTCGATCTGTGTGCGGGCGCGGGCGGCAAGACGCTGGCGCTCGCCGCCGCGATGGCCGGGCAGGGGCGTCTGGTGGCCGCCGATGTCAGCCGCGACAGGCTCGCCCGCCTGCCCGAACGCGCCGCGCGGGCGGGGGCTGGCTTCATCGAGCCGCTGCTGCTCAACCCCGGACAGGAAGCCGCCGCGCTGATCCCCCATAAGGCGGGCGCCGACGTGGTGCTGATCGACGCGCCCTGTTCCGGCACCGGCACCTGGCGGCGCAACCCGGAGGCGCGCTGGCGGCTGACGCCCGAGCGGCTCGCCCGCATCTGCCGGGAACAGGCGCATATCCTCGATTTCGCTGCGCCACTGGTGAAGCCGGGTGGCAGGCTCACCTATGCGGTCTGTTCGCTGACCGATGATGAGGGCCGCGCGCAGATCGACGCCTTCCTCACGCGTCATCCGGGCTGGGTCGTGGAACGCCCGGAATTGCCGCTGGGCCGCGAACATGGCGAAGGACGCTTGCTAACGCCCGCGCATGATGGCACGGATGGATTCTTCATCGCCACGCTGCTGCGGTCATAACAGGAAACAGCATGAACAGGCGCCCGACATGACGCCCGATATCAGGCCCGATATCAGGGAAGTGAAAGGCTCCGGCACCGTGCGCGACATTGCGGAGATGGTTATGCGATTTACCCCTGCGACGATTGCTCTGGCTGCGGTTATGACCATGGTGTCGAGCGTCGGCATCAGCCAGCGCCCCGACAGCCAGATCAGCCCGCTATCGCTGCAATGGCTGGCCAAGGGCGACGCGGCGCGGGCGGCAGGCAATCTGGAGGCGGCCAATGACGCCTTCGAAACCGCACTGGCAGTCGATCCCCGCAATCGCGGCGCGTTCATCGCGCTGGGCGATGTGGCGCGCCAGCAGCAGCTTCAGGGCAAGGCGGTGCGCTTCTACAAAAATGCCCTCGCCCTCGACCCGGCGGACATGACCGCGCTGGCCGGGACGGTCAACGCGCTGGTGGATCGCGGCGCGCTTGCCAATGCGCGGGAGACGCTTTCCCGCATGAAGACGCTGTGCCGGACCGATTGCGGCGAGGTCGCCAAGCTGAACACGCTTATCGACAACAAGGCGATCGCACAGGCCCAGACCACCCCGCCGGGGCCGGAAGCCAAGGCCGATACGCGCCAGCCCTGAGGGATCACTTCGAAAGCAGGAAGCAGGGTGAGGCAGGCCGCCCGGCCTGCCGTCAGTTGCGGCTTAGAGCATGATCTGTTCATCCTGAATCGGATCGCGCTCTAATTTTCTTTTGTTTTCCGCATTTTCCGAGCCAGCAGATGATGCCATCTGCTTCGAAAATGCTCTAAACGCGGCTTAAAATCCGCGCCAGCGCGACATAATCGGCGACCGTGACGGTTTCCGCGCGGCGCTGTGCGTCGATGCCCAGTTCCTCCAGCGCTTCGAGCGCGCCAGGCACGCCCTTCAGGCTTTGACGCAGCATCTTGCGGCGCTGACCGAAGGCGGCTGCGGTGATCCGCTCCAGCACCGGTAGGCGCACGCCCTCCGGTTCCTCGCCCGGAACGATATGGACGACGGCGGACATCACCTTGGGCGGCGGGGTGAAGGCGCTGCGATGCACCTTCATCGCGATCCGCGCTTGCGCCCGCCATTGGGCGAGCACAGCAAGGCGGCCATAATGGCTCGTGCCTACAGGCGCGACGATGCGCTCGGCCACTTCATGCTGGAACATCAGCGTCAGCGATGCCCACCATGGCTTCCATGGTGCGGAAAGCCAGCCGACCAGCAGCGGCGTTCCGACATTATAGGGTAGATTGGCGAGGATATGCGTCCCCTCACCGGAAAGCTCGCGCGGGTCGACCCTGGTTGCATCGCCCTCGATGATCGAAAGCTGGCCCGGGAAGGCGGCGGACAATTCCTCCAATGCGGGAATGCAGCGGGCATCCCGCTCCACCGCCGTCACCTGTGCCCCGGCGCGCAGCGCGGCGCGGGTCAGACCGCCGGGGCCGGGGCCGACCTCAAAGACCTTCTCGCCCTTCAGCGAACCCGGAATGGCGGCGATGCGCGCCAGCAACTGTTCGTCCAGCAGGAAATTCTGCCCCAGCGCCTTGCTCGCGGCCAGTCCGTGACGGGAGATGACCTCCCTCAGCGGCGGCAGGACGGGAGGGGACGACTTCGCGGCCCCGTCGCTCAACCGGCGTCTCCGGCGGCGTCTCCGGAGGTGTCAGGCGCGATAGAGCGGTAATAAGCGGCGCGCTCCGCCATGCGGATCGCGGCGATCATCGCGCCGGGGCTGGCGACATTCTTGCCCGCTATACCGAAGGCGGTGCCATGGTCGGGCGAGGTGCGGACAATCGGCAACCCCAGCGTCATGTTGACGCCATCGTCGAAATAGAGCGTCTTGATCGGGATCAGCGCCTGATCATGATACATGCACAGCGCCGCATCATATTGTTCCCGCGCGGGGCCATGGAACATGGCGTCGGGGGAATGCGGGCCGCTCACCTCCAGCCCCTCGGCGCGCAATGCCTCGATCGCAGGCGCGATGATGTCGATTTCCTCGCGGCCCAGATTGCCGCTCTCGCCGCCGTGGGGGTTGAGGCCCGCCACGGCGATGCGCGGCTTCTCGATGCCGAAATTGCGCGTAAGGCCCTTGGCGGTGACCAGCGCCCGCGTGCGGATGAGATCGATCGAAAGCGTCGACGGCACATCCTTGAGCGGGATATGGATGGTGATCGGCACCACCCGCAGCGACGGTCCGGCCAGCATCATCACCGCATTATTGCGGGCGATGCCACAACGCTCGGCGATGAACTCGGTCTGCCCCGGATGGGTGAAACCGATGGAATAGAGCTGGGTCTTGCCGACAGGCGCCGTCACCAGCCCGCCCGCCGCGCCGCTCTTGGCGAGGCCGATGCCGATCTCCAGCGCATGAAGGGCGCAATGCGCGCCATCCACGCTCGGTTCGCCCGGCATGATTTCCCCGCTCATGTCGAGCTGGAGGCAGGGCAGCGCCGTTTCGAAATGCTTCTGCGCCTCGTCGGGAGAGGTGATCGTGGCGACCGGCCCGTCCCATACCGCCTCGATCGCGCGCCTCTCGCCGATGACGAAAAAGGGCGAGAGCTTCTGGGCTTCCCGGACAGACCATGCCTTCGCGACCACCTCCGGGCCGATCCCCGAAGGATCGCCCATGGAAATGGCAAAGGGAGAAATGCTCATGGCCTCAATTATAGTCGATAACCGCGTCGCGTCGCAGGTCGCGCAGATAGATGCGGGCGCGCTTGTTCACGCGGTCATCCTCAAGCTGCGCCATGATCTGGTCGAACGAGGGCTGGCTGGCGTCCTGCGGATCGTCGCGGCCGCACAGCACGAGCGAGCGCACGCCGCTGTCGACCGAGCCGAAGGGCGGCGTCGCCTGCCCGACCTGAAGGTTGAGCATCAGCTCCTGCAACGGCGCGGGCAGGTCGCGCACGCGCACATTGTCATTGTCGATGACCTCGGCGCCCAGTTGCCGGGCGAGATCGTTGACGCTGCCGCAGCCCTGCAATTTCTGGAGCTGTTCGGTGAAGAGCTTGGCCTTGGCTTCGGCCTGCGCCTTGGTGGTGCCCGCCGCGAAAGGAATGGAAAGCTGCTTCAGGCTGAGCACCGCGTCACGCGGATCGGCGGTCAGCACCTTGCGCTTGTCCATCAGGTAGAGGATCGAATAGCCGCCCGGAATGGCGATCGGGCCGACGATCTGGCCGACCGAAATCTCGGTGAGCGCCTGTCCCAGCGCATCGGGCATCTGGCCGGGGCGCACCCAGCCCAGATCGCCGCCGACGGCCGCGGTGGACGCTTCCGAAAACTGGCGGGCATAGGCCTGGAAAGAGCCGCCCTGCCGGATCTGCTCGATGATGTTGCGGCCATTCTCGAAAATCTGCTGGGCATTTTCCGGGGTCGAGGAGAGATAGATTTCCCCGACGCGGAATTCCTCCGATCCCTTGAGCGCCTTCATGCGGTCGATGACCGACTGGACCTCTTCCTCACTGACGTTGACGAAGGGCTGCACATTGCGGCGAAGCAGGCGGCTCCAGGCCATTTCGCCTTCCATCTGCCGCTTGATGCTGTCCGCCGAACTGCCCTTGGAGTGCAGATATTGCGTGAACTGATCGGGCGTCTGTTTGAAGTTGGCGGCGATGCGGGCGAAGCTTTCGTTCAGCTCCTCCCGGCTGATCCTGATGTCATTGGCGGCCGCTTCCTGAATCTGGAGCGTCTCGTCAATGAGGTTGCGCAACACCTGAAGGCGCAGGCGATCCATTTCCTCGGGCGGGATATTATCGCCATTGGCGACCTTGATCAGGGCCAGCCGCTGCTCGATATCCGTCTGCGTGATGATCTTGCCGTTCACCACCGCCGTGGGCTTGTGGAGGTTGGGATCGCGATTGTCGAAGATCGTCAGATCATCGGGAAGCTTCAGCGAATCAGCCGATCCTTGCGCGAAGGCGACCGATGCCCCACCGGCAGGAAGAGTTGCCGCAATGACGCACAGGGTCATGGAAGCGAGGGTTTTCCGCGATTTGCCGCAGATTGTCCGCATGGCCATTGAAGAAACTACTCTCCGAATAAATCTATGATGGGGCGCCGATCCTGCCCGCGCGATACTGAATGATCGCTGAGCAGTGCCGGTCGCCGGTGATCAACCCTTATATACCAAGATTGCGAAAGGCTAGCCGTAGCTGGACGGTATTGTTGTTCTTCGCGTCGCCGCTGCTGCGATAGGTGCGCTTCCAGGTCACGCCGATGTCGATGCACTCATCCTGATAGGCGAGGCCGAGGCGATGGCGTACCGGCTCGAAGCCGTCGGACAGCGAGGAGGGGTCCTCGCTCGCATCGGTAAGATCGATGACGGTCGAGCCGAATATCGACCAGTAGCGCGCGAACGCCACCCGTCCGCCAAGGCGGATTTCCTCGCGATCGGAAAGGTCTTCGATGGTTTCGACAGAATTGCGGTTGAGGCGCATATACCCCACCGTCACATAGTTGCGCTTCGACCCGATGGTCGCGTCGATCTCGTTCCGGCGCAGCGCGAAATTATCCTTGTCCAGCCGGTAGCGGTGGATGAGGCTGATGAAATCCTTGTAGCGCACCGTCGTACGCCCGACGATATCGGACATCCGGTCGGAAAGGCCCGTCCCTTCGGCAAAGGGCGAGGAACGATCGGACACGCGATAGCTTTGCCCCACAACCGCGCTCAGGGAAAAATCCTTGAGGTCCAGCCCATATTCGAACCCATAAGTGACGCGGCTCGAATCCTCCACCCGGTCATAGCCGGAGAAGCGGTTCAGCGCGAAGAGATTGCTGTCCTCCAGATCGACGGTGCGCGCGTCCTCGTTCGGGATCGACATATTTTTGATCTTCGGCGAGGCGACGACCTGCACGCGTGGGACGATCCGCTGCGTGCCGCCGAGGAAAGAGCCGACAAAGGGCCAGCGCATATCGGCCGCCAGCGCCGCTATGCCGCGCCCCTGCCACCCGCTCGTCCCGCTATAGGCGGCGACATCGGCCAGATCATTGTCGGAGCTATGATAGACATCGCCCCGCGCATAGGCGGTGAGGCTCAGTTCCTGGCCCAGCGAGGTCAGCTTGCGCAGCGTCCATTCGGCCGAGGCGAAGGCGCGCTGCGTATCCTGCCCGCCCGTGCGGGTGATGGCGAGGCTGTTGGCCTGAAGCTGGACCCGTCCACCCAATATGGGATCGGCGAGGCGCAGGCGATAGTCGATCACCGGCAAGGCGATGGGCATCTGGCCCTGCGTATCGGTAAGGCGCAGCGTCTGGACCGACCAGCCCGCGATCGAAAGATAGCTGTTCTGGCCGATCCTCTCCGCCTTCAGCGTCGAACGCAGGCGGTCATCCCGGGTGATGTCATAACGGCGCAGGAAGGTGCGGTCGGTCACGCGGCGGATGGAGCCGGAGAGATTCCAGTTCTCATCGAACTGATAGCTGCCGCTCGCATCGATATAGCCGCGCAATTGCCGATCGGATGCCGTGGTGCTGCCGCTGCTGTCCTCGTCGGTGCTGCGGCGGCTGTCGGTAATATAGCCGGTGATAGTATAGGCGCCCTTGCCCAGAAAGGCGCGATAATTGCCCTCCAGCATCGGCAATTCGCCGGTGAAGACATGCGGCGTCAGCGTAAGGTCGCGATTGGGCGCGAGCTTCATATAATAAGGCAGGGCGAGTTCCAGCCCGTTGACGCCACCGATGCGAGCATCGGGCACCAGCAGGCCGGAGGTGCTGCCATCGCCGACCGAATGGGCGAAGCTCGGCATGACGAGCAGGGGAACGCCGAACAGCTCCAGCCGCGCGTGGCGGTAGCGCACCCGCTTCGTCACAGGATCATAGCGGATCTCGATCGCCTTGATCTGCCAGCTCGGCTGCTTGGGGCAGCCGTCCGATCCCTCGACCGGGCAGGGGGAATAGGCGGCCTCGTGCAATTTGTAGAGATTGTCGCGGCGCTCGCCCTGACGGGCCGCCAGCCGCCCTCCTTCTGTCATCACCAGCAGGAGGTTATCGACCATGCCGTCCTTTAGCGCGTCGGTCACCTCGATACTGTCGCCATAGGCCACATTGCCATCGGGATCGGTGACGGAGACATTGCCGCTCGCGCGCACCTCCCCGGTCTTGCGGTTCCAGACTACTTTGTCGGCCCGCAACCGATTGCCTTCGCGCAGCATCTGCACCTTGCCGCTGGCGGTCACGACATCATCATTGCTGTCATAGGCAAGGTCGTCGGCGGCGAAGGCGATCTCCTCCGGGCTGGACGGCAGCGGCGTATCCGGCTGGGTCGAGGCCGCCGCGTCCTGCTCCTCGCTGGGAGGGCGGACATCGTCGATGGAGGAGGTCTTGGCGCGGGGCTGCGCGGGCGGAGTATCATTGCCCTGCGCATGGGCGGCGCCGATCAGGCCGGGAGTCGCGACCGCCGTCGCGATCCCCAGCGCCATGGTCCCGGCCAGCAACGCGAAACGGGCGGAAAGCCCACCCCGGAAAGAGGGAGACGGCAGCGAAATACGCGCAGGTTCGGCTGGAAGGTGCAAAAGGCCTCTGTCCGCAAATAGAGTTACCCGCTCGCCTATTGCATTGCCCGGCGTTTCCCGCAATCCCAATGCGCAGCGAGCCATCCCAAAAACACCTCATCCTTGCCGGGTAAACAGGGCATATCAAGGCTGAAAAAGGCCACTTTGCCATCTTTGTTCCACTGGTGTATCGCCGTTCCAGACCTATATTCCCAGCCATGCATTCAATGCCCTTGAACCAGAGGATAAGATGGAAATTCGCTTTTCGCCCAGCCGCACCCCGGAATCCGACACCTTCGTCTATGCCGTAAAGAAGGATGGCCTTGCGCAGCTGTCGACCGTTCCGGGGCTGGAGGCCGCGGCCGCTCTCGCCCGCTTCAGCGGAGAAACCGGCGCGAGCGTGGAAAGCTTTGCGGAGATTGACGGCGCGGCGCGGCGGGTGATCCTGCTGGGCATTGGCGGCGGTAATGACTCCGACATGGAACGGGCGGGGGGCGCGCTGGTCGCCAAGCTGCTGACCTCCGGCGCGCGCACCGCTAGCGTCTTTCTGGAGGCCGCGGGCGTGGTGACCGCCGCCAGCCTTGCGCGCCTTGCCTTCGGCGCGAAGCTGCGCAGCTGGCGGATCGAGCGTTATCGCACCCGCATGCCCGAAAAGCAGAAGCGCACGCTCGAAACCGTCGAACTGGTGAGCGGCATCGACGCCTCGGCGGAATGGGCGCATCTTTCCGAACTGGCCGAAGGCGTGATGTTCACCCGCGATCTGGTGTCGGAACCCGCCAACATCCTCTATCCCGAAAGCTTCGTCGAACGCTGCCGCCCGCTGGAGGCGCTGGGCGTAAAAATCACCGTGCTCGACGAAAAACAGATGGCGGACCTCGGCATGGGCGCGCTGCTCGGGGTCGCGCAGGGGTCTGAACGCAAGCCCCGCCTGCTGGCGATGGAGTGGAACGGCACCGGCGATGCCGAGGCGAAGCCGCTGGTTTTTGTCGGCAAGGGCGTCACCTTCGACACCGGCGGCATCTCGATCAAGCCCGCCGCCGGCATGGAGGACATGAAATGGGACATGGGCGGCGCGGGCGCCGTCGCGGGCACTATCCGCGCGCTCGCCGGGCGCAAGGCGAAGGCCCGCGTGGTCGGCATCTGCGGCCTTGTCGAGAATATGCCGGACGGCAACGCCCAGCGCCCCGGCGATATCGTCACCTCTCTTTCGGGGCAAACGATCGAGGTCCTCAACACCGATGCCGAAGGCCGCCTCGTGCTGTGCGACGCCATCACCTGGGCGCAGCAGACCTATAAGCCCGAGACGGTGATCGACCTTGCGACGCTCACCGGTGCGATGATCGTTTCGCTCGGCCATGAATATGCGGGTATTTTCAGCAATGATGACGGGCTTGCCGATACGCTGATCGCGGCGGGGCAGAAGGCGGGCGATCCGCTGTGGCGTTTCCCGCTGGGCGATGCCTATGACAAGCTGATCGACAGCCCGATCGCCGACATGAAGAATATCGGCAGCCGCTTCGGCGGGTCGATCACCGCAGCCCAGTTCATCAAGCGCTTTGTCGAGGACGGTGTGAAATGGGCGCATCTCGACATTGCGGGCATGGTCTGGGCGGACAAGCCCGGCGCGGTGTGGGATCGCGGCGCGACCGGCTATGGCGTGCGCCTGCTCGACCGCTTCGTCGCCGATACGGTCGAAAGCTGATCCGGCACGCCCATGCAGGTCGATTTCTATCAGCTCAGCCGCGATCCGGTCGAACGGGTTCTGCCCGCGATCGCCCAGCGGCTGCTGGATCAGGGCGACCGGCTGTTCGTGGTGGAGGGGCGGGCGGGGCAACTCGACCGCCTGTCGCGCGCGCTCTGGGAGCATAAGCCGGAAAGCTTCCTCGCCCATGGCCTTGCCGGGGGCGGGGATGAGGATATCCAGCCCATATTGCTCGCGCAGGAAGGGCGTGCCAGCCCGTCCAATGGCGCGCGCAATATCGCCCTGACGGATGGAATATGGCGCGACGAGGCGCTGGAATATGACCGCGCCTTTTATTTCTTCGACGAGGAAACGCTGGAGGGCGCGCGCGCCTGCTGGCGGCTGCTCAAGGGGCGGGAAGGGGTGGAACCCCGCTTCTGGCGGCAAGAGGGCAGGCGCTGGGTGCAGGGTCCCTGAATGGGCCAGCGGCGAGACCGAATAGGACTTGCCGCCGCCTGCCGGGCCGGTTAAAGGCCGCGCCAACATAAAGACGAACGACTGGAGTTACGCCAAAATGGCTGCAAATCGTACTTTTTCGATCATCAAGCCGGACGCAACGCGCCGCAACCTGACCGGTGCGATCACCGCGAAGCTGGAGGAAGCCGGCCTGCGCGTCATCGCTTCCAAGCGCATCCGCATGAGCCGCGAACAGGCCGAAGGCTTCTACGCCGTTCACAAGGAACGTCCCTTCTTCGCCGATCTGGTCGCCTTCATGATCTCCGGCCCGGTGGTCGTGCAGGTTCTGGAAGGCGAAAACGCCGTGAAGCGCAACCGCGACATCATGGGCGCAACCAACCCGGAAAATGCCGACGCGGGCACCATCCGCAAGGAATTCGCCGAATCGATCGAAGCCAATTCGGTCCATGGTTCGGACAGCGACGAGAATGCCGCGACCGAGATCGCCTATTTCTTCAAGCCCGAGGAAATCGTCGGCTGATCCCATCGCCGATGACAGAAAAAAGGCCGCCGGAGCATTTCCGGCGGCCTTTTTCTTTGGGCGGAAGAAGCCCAGCTCAGGCCGGGGAAAACTCGCCGGACGCCTCGTCCAGCACATGCAGCACCCCATCGGCAATGGCGAAATAGGCGCCGATCAGCCGCAGCTTGCCCTTGCCTTCCTTCTGCTGGATGCAGGGGAAGGTGCGCAGATTATCGAGCGAGACCTTCACCCCTTCGCGCTCCATCATGCGCAGCGCCTCGCGGCTGCCGCGATCCTCGCCATGCACCGCCGCCACCTTGTCGCGCGCGTCGTCGAGCAATTCGATCCAGTGGGCGATGAAGCCGCCTTCCCCCGGAGGAGCGTCCTTCAGTTCCTGCGTCAGCGCGGCCTTGCAGCCGCCGCACAGTCCATGGCCCATCACGACGATCTCCTCGACCTTCAGCACCTGCACCGCAAATTCCAGCGCCGCCGACACGCCATGGCGCCCCGGAGTCGTTTCGAACGGCGGCACCAGCGCGGCGACATTGCGCACGACAAATATCTCGCCGGGGTTGGTATCGAAAATCTGGGTCGGGTCGACACGGCTGTCGGAACAGGCGATGACCATCACGCGTGGGCTTTGGCCGTCCTTCAGTTCATCCCAGCGTTCCCGCTGCTCGGCCCACACACCGGCACGGAAACGGCGATATCCATCGATCATATCTGCGAATACGGTCATGTCTTGCCATTCTCCTCTAATCTGTGCTGGCATATGCGCCTTGGGATCGCTATCTGAACCGAATGACCGAGAATGCAAGCCCTTCGATGCCGGCTGATGCTCCCCGCCAGCGCAAACCCGACTGGATTCGCGTAAAGGCCCCGACCAGCCCCGGTTATATCGAGACGAAGAACCTGATGCGCCAGAAGGGTCTGGCGACCGTGTGCGAGGAGGCCGCCTGCCCGAATATCGGCGAGTGCTGGACGAAGAAGCACGCGACGGTGATGATCCTGGGCGATGTGTGCACGCGCGCCTGCGCCTTCTGCAACGTCAAGACCGGGATGCCGCGCCGCGTCGATCCCAAGGAACCGCAGAATCTCGCCGATGCCGCCGCCGAAATGGGGCTGGAGCATATCGTCATCACCTCGGTCGACCGCGACGACCTGCCCGATGGCGGCGCCTCGCAATTCGTGAAGGTGATCGAGGCGCTGCGCCGTACGACGCCGAACACCACCATCGAAATCCTGACCCCGGACTTCCGCAATAAGCATGAGCGGGCGGTCGAGATGATCGTCGCCGCGCGGCCGGACGTCTATAATCATAATCTGGAGACCGTGCCCCGGCTCTACCCGACCATCCGCCCCGGCGCGCGCTATTATGCCTCGCTGCGCCTCCTCGAAACGGTGAAGCGACTCGACCCGTCGATCTTCACCAAGTCGGGCGTGATGATGGGGTTGGGCGAGGAACGGCTGGAAGTTCATCAGGTGATGGACGACATGCGCTCGGCCGATATCGACTTCCTCACCATGGGCCAATATCTCCAGCCCACGCCCAAGCATGCGAAGGTGATGGAATTCGTGACGCCGCAGGCATTCTCCGCCTATGCCGCGATCGCGCGCGCCAAGGGCTTCCTTCAGGTGGCGGCCAGCCCGCTTACCCGGTCGAGCTATCATGCGGGCAAGGATTTCGCGGAAATGCGCGCCGCGCGTGAGGCGCAACTGGCCAAGGCCCAGTTGGCAAAAACAAAGGCTGCCGATGCCGAAGCATGAGGAGACACGGCATCTGCCCTATTCGCCGGAGCAGATGTTCGACCTGGTTGCCGATGTCCAGTCCTATGAGCAGTTCCTGCCCTGGATAAGCGCGATCCGCGTCCGCTCCGACAGCGAGACGGAGATGATCGCGGACATGATCGTCGGCTTCAAGGGGCTGAGCGAGAGCTTCACCTCCCGCGTGCACAAGGAACGCCCCCATCGCGTGCATGTCGATTATCTCGATGGGCCGCTGAAGCATCTCAGCAATGACTGGCGCTTCCGTTCGGACGGGCAGGGCGGCGTGTTGATCGATTTCGAGGTCGACTTCGCGTTCAAGAACAAGCTGTTCGAGATGATCGCCGGGCAGATGTTCGACAAGGCGCTGCGCAAGATGATCGGCGCGTTCGAAACCCGCGCGGCAGAGCTTTATGGCTCGTCGGGTTCGGGCAACAGCAGTTCGAGCGCACATAGCGCCGCCTGAAGGCGTACGCCCGCCCGGCCCAGATCACCGAAATGCTTGAGATCGGCGACCACCTTTTCGGGGTCGCCGCCCCGTTCCGCGCGGGCGAACACGACCATGCCGATGGGCTTGTTATCCGATCCCCCTGCCGGGCCTGCGATGCCGGTGATCGCGACCGCGACATGGGCATGGGTCTGCTCCAGCGCGCCCTGTGCCATCGCCCAGGCAGTGGCGATCGAGACCGCGCCGAAGGTTTCCAGCACATCCAGGGAAACCTTGAGGACTTTCTGCTTTATCTCATTGGAATAGGTAACAAAACTCGCCTCGAACACCTCGGAGCAACCCGGCACCTCGGTAATCGCGGCCGACACCAGCCCGCCGGTGCAGCTTTCCGCCAGCGCGAAGGTGCGGCCAAGGCGGCGATTTTCCCGCACCACGCGCTCGGCCAGCGCAGCAAGTTCCGGATGGACAAGAGAGTCAGTCATGGGTTGATCTTATGCTGGCAGCAGGACAGTGGCAACCGCTTGCGCGGCGATACCTTCCCGGCGCCCGGTAAAGCCCAGCCTTTCGGTGGTGGTGGCCTTCACCGATACGCGGGAAACATCGATTTCCAGCAAGGCGGCGAGCCGTTCGCGCATGGCGTCGCGATGCGGGCCGATCTTCGGCGCCTCGCAGATGATGCTTATATCGACATGGGCGATCTCGCCCCCCCGCGCCGCGACCCGATCGCGCGCGAAGGTAAGGAACTGACGGGACGCGGCTCCCTTCCATTGTGGATCGGAAGGCGGGAAATGGCTGCCGATATCCCCTTCGGCCAGCGCGCCGAGCAGGGCGTCGACAAGCGCATGGATCGCCACATCGGCGTCGCTATGCCCGGAAAGGCCGCGACTATGCGCGATCTCGACGCCGCAGAGCCAGAGCGGCTTGCCCTCGACCAGACGATGCACGTCATAGCCGGTGCCGACGCGGGGAAGGCGGTTGGCTGCCAGCATCTGGCGCGCCCGATCGAAATCGGCGGCATAGGTGAGTTTTTCCAACAGGCTGTCTCCCTCCACCAGCGCCACGGGCACGCCGATCAGGCGCAGCATTCCTGCATCGTCGGTCGCCGCCACTTCTGGCGCGACGCCGCGATGGGCGCGCAATATCGTCTCAAAATGGAACAGTTGCGGGGTCTGTACCCGCCGCAGCTTCTCGCGATCGACATCCCCGCCCATCAGCGCGTGCGCGCCATGCTCGCCCTCGCCATGGACCAGCGTGTCGACGACGGGCAGCACCGGGATTGCGCCCTCCTGCTCCCCGGTGGCCTCAAGCAGGCGATCGATCACCGCCATGGGCAGGAAGGGGCGGGCGGCGTCATGAATGAAAACATGGGAAACCCCGCCTTCCGCAGCGAGCAGGTCGAGCGCGGCGCGGACCGACTCCCGCCGTGTCGCGCCACCCCGCACCAGGCAGGGGTCGAGGGTGGCGCAGGCCAGCGCCTCGCGCGCCATCATCTCCTGCCCCTCGCCGATGACGACGAGGATGCGCGCAATCGCCGGATGCGCCGCCAGCGCCTGATAGGCATGGGCCAGCACCGCACGGCCGCCCAGCGGCAGATATTGCTTGGGCAGGTCGAGACCGCTGCGGCTGCCCTGTCCGGCGGCGACGATGATCGCCGCATAGGTGCGCTCCTGGATAGTCATGCAGCGCGATTAGCCGAGAGCCGGCGCATATTCCAGCGACTTGCGGCTTACCCCAAAAATCGCTATGGCGTGCCTGTTTTTTAGGCAGGAAGTTGATGCGTACCCTTGCTCCCCTGAAGGTCGGTCCGGTGACGATCGACAATCCGGTCATTCTGGCCCCGATGACCGGCGTGACGGACATGCCATTCCGCACGCTGGTGCGCCGCTATGGCTCGGGCCTCAATGTGACGGAGATGATCGCATCGCCCGCCGCCATCCGGGAAACGCGCCAGTCGATCCAGAAGGCCGCCTGGCATCCGATCGAAGAACCCGTCTCGATGCAGCTCGTCGGCTGCTCGCCCAAGGAAATGGGGGAGGCGGCGAAGCTCAATGAGGATCGCGGCGCGGCGATCATCGACATCAACATGGGCTGCCCGGTGCGCAAGGTCGTGAATGGCGAGGCGGGCAGCGCGCTGATGCGCGATCTGGACCTTGCCGCCGCGCTCATCAAGGCGACGGTGGATGCGGTTTCGGTGCCGGTCACGGTGAAGATGCGCATGGGCTGGGACCTCGACAGCCTCAACGCCCCGGAACTGGCGCGCATCGCGCAGGATCTGGGCGCGAAGATGGTCACCGTCCACGGCCGCACCCGCAACCAGATGTACAAGGGCCATGCCGACTGGGCCTTTGTCCGCCGGGTGAAGGACGCGGTGGAGATTCCGGTCATCGTCAATGGCGATATCTGCTCGGTCGAGGATGCGGCCACCGCGCTCGACCAGAGCGGCGCCGATGGCGTGATGATCGGGCGCGGCGCCTATGGCCGCCCCTGGCTGCTGGGGCAGGTGGTGCAGGGCCTCGTGACCGGCAAGGCGCGACCCGATCCGTCGCTTGATGAACAATATTCCGTGATTATAGAGCATTATAAGGGAATGCTCGATCATTATGGAGAGATTACCGGCGTCAACATGGCCCGCAAGCATCTGGGCTGGTACACCAAGGGCCTGCCCGGATCGGCGGAGTTCCGCAATGCCGTCAATCAGGTGCCGGACAGCCGCACTGTGCTCGACATGCTGGCGCGCTTCTATGACCCCTTGCTGTCCCGCGCGGCCGCGTGAGAGGGACTGACTTTCGGTCATCCGCCACGTTGCGCCCGCCCGGCATGGCGGAGATCATGGCGGCGATGCCGGTCGCGATCCTCATCCTCGCGCCCGACAACCGGGTCGCAGAGGTCAATCCGCGCGCCGAAAATCTGCTCAACATGGCGCGTTCGGCCATTGTCGGCAGCGAAATCAGCCGGATCATCCGCGTCGACCAGATCAACCCCGCCTTCGACCTCTGGCATAGCGACAAGCCGCTGGCGGTCTATGATATCCTGCTCCACGCCGGGCGTACGGTTTCGCTGAAGGCCGATATCATGATCGCGCCGATGGGCGAGCATGAGGGGTGGCGCATCGTCACCATCCACACCCAGAGCCTCGCGCAGAAGATCGGCGGACGGCGCACGGCGGGCGGAACACGATCGGCCATGGGGGCCGCCGCCATCCTTGCCCATGAAATCAAGAACCCGCTATCGGGTATCAGGGGCGCGGCACAACTGCTTGAAAATAATGTCAGCGAGGATAATTCCGCGCTCACCCAGCTGATCTGCAACGAGGTCGATCGCATCGCCGCGCTGATCGACCGGATGCAGGATTTCACCACCGAGCGGAAGCTCGATTGCGTGCCGACCAATATCTACCCGATCCTCGATCAGGCGATGGAGATCGCGCGCGCAGGCTTTGCCCAGGGGGTGCAGCTGGTGCGCCATTATGATCCGTCGCTGCCCAAGGCGCTTTCCCATGCCGACACGCTGACGCAGGTGATCCTCAACCTCCTCAAAAATGCGAGCGAGGCGCTTCAGGGCATGCCCGACCCGCAAATCCGCATCGAAACCGCCTTCCGCCATGGCGTGTCGGTGATGCTGGACGAAGGGAAGGGCAATGCGGTGCTGCCGATCGAGATCGCCGTGATCGACAATGGCCCCGGCGTGCCCGCGGCCATTCAGGACGACCTCTTCAATCCGTTCATCTCCAGCAAGCGGGGCGGGCAGGGGCTGGGCCTCGCGCTGGTGGACAAGCTGATCCGTGATATGAACGGCTTCGTCGAATATGTCCGCGACAAGGAGATGGGGGAAAGCATTTTCCGGATCATGCTGCCGATAGGAAACAAGGAATGAGCGGGGTCGCGCCGGGACGCATCCTTGTCGTCGATGATGATACGGCGATTTGCGTCGTCGTCAGTGAGGCATTGCGCCGCGCGGGTCATATGGTGAAGGTCGGGGGCACCATCGCCGACCGGGCGGCGCTGCTCGACAGTTTCCAGCCCGACATATTGGTAACCGACGTCAAGCTGCCCGACGGGGATGGGCTGGACGATGTGAACCGGATCATCGAGGCCTGGCCCGACATGCGGGTGATCATCCTCTCCGCCCAGAATACCCTCAATACGGCGGTGCGGGCGACGGAGAAGGGGGCGTTCGAATATCTGCCCAAGCCCTTCGACCTCAACGAACTGACCCGGGCCGTCGCCGATGCATTGACGTCGCGGCGGCGCGCGATGAAGGCGCAGGGAGACGCCGGGGCAGGACAGGACGACAACCAGATCAGCGACGACATGCCGCTGGTGGGCCGTTCGCCGGCGATGCAGGAGGTGTATCGCACGATCGCGCGCGTGCTTCAGAACGACCTCTCCATCCTGATCCTGGGCGAATCCGGCACGGGCAAGGAACTGGTGGCGCAGGCGATCCACCGCCTCGGCCGCCGCCGCGCCAGCCCCTTTGTTGCCGTGAACATGGCCGCCATTCCGCGCGATCTCATCGAGGCAGAACTGTTCGGATATGAGAAGGGGGCCTTTACCGGCGCCCTGCAACGCTCTGCCGGGCGGTTCGAGCAGGCGGACGGCGGCACGCTCTTTCTCGACGAAATCGGCGACATGCCGATGGAAGCGCAGACGCGCCTCCTGCGCGTGCTCCAGAGCGGCGAGGTGACGACCGTGGGCGGATCGACGCCGGTTTCCGTCAATGTCCGCATCATCGCCGCGACGCATAAGGATTTGCCCGCGCTGATTGCGGAGAACCGGTTCCGGCAGGATCTCTATTATCGCCTGAACGTCGTGCCGATCGACCTGCCGCCGCTGCGGATGCGCCGGGACGATATCCCGATCCTCGCGCGCCATTTCCTCGATCAGGCGGCGGCGGAGGGACTGCCCCGCAAGACGCTGGATGTCGACGCCGCGCAATTGCTTTCCCTCTACAGCTGGCCGGGCAATGTCCGCGAGCTTCAGAACGTCATGCAGCGCATGGCGGTCCTCATTCGCGAGGACAGGATTTCCGCCGAAGTCGTGCGGCAGAATATCGATGCTGGCCTGCCTGCCTCGGATACCATGGGCGGCGGGGAACTGAATGAGCAACTGGGCGAGTGGGTGCGCCGCAAACTGGCGGGCGCATCGACGGGGGAGGGCGCGGCCAGCCTGCATGATGATATGCTGGCGCTGGTGGAGCCGGTGCTGTTGCGCGAAACCCTGATGGCTGTCGACGGCAATCAGATCAAGGCGGCGAGCCTGCTGGGCATCAACCGCAACACGCTGCGCAAGAAGCTGACCGATTATGATATCGATCCGACGAATTTGCGTCATAAGGGCTATGACAGGGACGATTAATGTGCTTAATTGGGCACAATGTTGTATGTCAGTAACATATGACTGAAATGATAGCGCTTTTGTCTGACGGGTTGTCGCCATAGCTATTGCACCGACACATTTGTCCCGCACCTTCCGGGGATGGTTGCGGAATGAACGCTTCTTTGCCGGAGCGGAAATCCTTGCTGTCGCCTTCCTGCTGTTGACAGCCGGGGCGACCTGGTACGCCCTTTCGACGCAGGACAACAGCTCGGCCCTGCTCTCGCCGCCGATCGTCGCGCTGCTGCTGGTCGCCAATCTGGTGCCCGCCATCGCCCTGCTCGTGCTGCTGGGGCGCCGCGTGGCGATGCGCCGGGCCGCCCGATCGGCGATCGGCAGCGACGGGCAGCTTCATGTGCGTCTGGTGGCGATCTTCTCGCTGGTGGCCGCCGTGCCGATGTTGCTGGTCGTCATCTTCGCCTCGCTGCTGTTCCAATATGGCGTGCAATTCTGGTTTTCCGGCAGCGCTCGGGCAATGCTCCAGAATGCGGACTTCTTCGCGCGCGGCTATTATGAGCAGAATTTGCGCGAGGTCGGCGACGAGACCCTCACCATGGCGAGCGATCTGCGCGACTATCTGACGCAATCCAAGGTATCGAGCCAGAAATTCGCCGAAGGATATATTTTCCAGGTCGTCACCCGGAAACTCAACCGGTCGGCGATCATAGAAATCGGCGAGGACGGCATCGCGCGCACCGCCGCGACGGTCGAACCTGATCCCCGGCCCGCCAACCAGATATTGAAGCCCGATATCCTGAAACGCCTCCAGCAGGGGCAGGATGTCGTCGTGCGCGCCGAAGCGGACCAGATTCAGGCCTTCACGCTGCTATACCCCGACCGTCGCATCTACCTTTATGCGACACGCGATTCCGATGCTCCCGCCTTCAGCCAGGTGAAGCGGGCGCAGGCGGTCATGAGCAATTATGACAGCTTCTCCCGCCAGTCCCGCGCCCTGCAAATCCGGTTCAACATGGCGCTTTTCCTTGGGTCACTGGCGCTGGTCGGATTGGCGGTGTGGATCGCGCTCAAGGTGGCCGACCGGCTGGTGAAGCCGGTCAACGAACTGGTGGACGCGGCGCGCCGGATCACCGCCGGGGACCTTACCACCCGCGTTTCCGGGCCGCACGCCCGGGACGAGATCGGCGTGCTGTCGAGCGCGTTCAACCGCATGACGCAAAGGCTGGAAGGGCAGACGAGCGCGCTGATGGCCGCGAACAGCCAGCTCGAAAATCGCCGCGCCTTCATCGAGGCGACGCTCGCCAACGTGACCGCGGGCGTGCTCGCGGTCGATCCGCAAGGGCATATCCGCGTCATCAACCAGTCGGCGATCCATATCCTCACCAATAGCGACGCCGATCTGATCGACCAGCCCCTGCGCGATATCTCCAGCGATCTGGCAACCTTGCTGGAGGACGGCACGGCGGCGGATATCATCCAGATTCGCGTCGGCAATGAATTGCGCACGCTCGCGGTGAAGATCGCCAAGGATCATAGCGGCCATGTGCTGACCTTCGACGACATAACCCAGCAGCTGGCCGACCAGCGCCGCGCCGCATGGTCCGACGTCGCGCGCCGCATCGCGCATGAGATCAAGAACCCGCTCACCCCGATCCAGCTGGCCGCCGAGCGGTTGCAGCGCCGCTATTCCGAAGAGATCAACAGCGATCGCACCACCTTTTCGCGCCTCACCCATACGATCGTGCGGCAGGTCGGCGATTTGCGCCGGATCGTCGATGAGTTTTCGTCCTTTGCGCGCATGCCCAAGCCGGTTTTCCGGTCCGAATGCCTCGCCGACATCGCGCGCCATTCGCTGTTCCTCCATGAGGTCGCGCATCCGGCGATCGGTTTCGCCTTCGACAGCGGCATCGGCGAGCAGGAGATCGTCTGCGACCGGCGTCAGATCGGCCAGGCGCTGACCAACATCGTCAAGAATGCGGTCGAGGCAGTGGAAGCGCGCGGGGCGATCGAGCCTGAGCTTGCCGGGGCGGTCGGCATGGCCATTCTCGCTGCGGAAGACGGCCGCATCGCCATAGAGGTGCGCGACAACGGCATCGGCCTGCCCGAAGAGCGCGAGCGCATCATCGAGCCCTATATGACGACGCGTACCAAGGGCACGGGCCTCGGCCTCGCCATCGTCCACAAGATCGTCGAGGAGCATGGCGGCGTCATGAGCTTTCACGACAATGAGGGCGGCGGCACATTGGTGCGCATTCTGATCGATCCCGCCCATCTGGCCCGGCTGGAAGAAAAGCCGGGTTCGGGCAATGAAATTTCCAAGGGAGAAACGGTGTCCCATGGCGCTTGATATTCTGGTCGTTGATGATGAAGAGGACATTCGGGAACTGGTCGCCGGGGTGCTGGAGGACGAGGGCTATGAAACCCGCACCGCCGCCAGCGCCGACGCCGCGCTGGAAGCGCTCGCCGCGCGCCGTCCCTCGCTCGTGCTGCTCGACGTCTGGCTTCAGGGGTCGCGGCTCGACGGCCTCGAAGTGCTGGAGGAAATCAAGAAGCGCGATCCCAGCATCCCGGTGCTGATGATCTCGGGCCATGGCAATATCGACACTGCCGTCGCCGCGATCCGCAAGGGCGCGACCGATTTCATCGAAAAGCCGTTCGAAGCCGACCGCCTCCTCCATCTCGTCGCCCGCGCGACCGAGACGGAGCGCCTGCGCCGCGAAAATGAGGTGCTGCGGGCGAGGGTGGGGCAGGATGATGAACTGACCGGCACCAGCAGCGCGATCAATAGCGTGCGCGCGACGATCAAGAAGGTCGCGGGTACCGGCAGCCGCGTGCTCATCACCGGCCCGGCGGGCGTCGGCAAGGAAATCGCCGCCCGCATGCTCCACAACTGGAGCAATCGTTCGGACGGCCCCTTCGTCATCGTCACCGCTGCCCGCATGGACCCGGAGCGGGTGGAGGAGGAGCTTTTCGGCATAGAGGACCCGAGCGGCCTCGTCCGCCCCGGCTTCCTCGAACAGGCGCATGGCGGCACGCTCTATCTCGATGAAGTGGCGGATATGCCGCTGACCACCCAGGCGAAAATCCTGCGGGTGCTGACCGACCAGAGCTTTACCCGTGTCGCCGGGCAGCGGCAGGTGAAGGTCGATGTGCGCTTCATCTCCTCGACCGCGACCAACCTCACCGCGGAAATAGAGGAAAAGCGGTTCCGCGAGGATCTCTATTACCGCCTCAACGTCGTGCCGCTCGCCATTCCGCCGCTGAGCGAACGGCGCGAGGATATTCCCGCGCTGGTCCAGCATTATGTCGCGCGCTTCGCGGCCGACCGCCGGGTCGCGCCGCCCGATGTCGCGCCCGATGCGATGGCGGCGCTACAGGCCGTCGAGTGGCCGGGCAATGTCCGCCAGCTGCGCAACATGATCGAGCGGACGATGATCCTCGCGCCTTCGGACCGAATCGGCCGGATCGAGCTGGACATGCTTCCTGCCGAAACCACATCGGGGGAGAGCGAGGACCATATGATGTCCAACTCCATCATGACGTCCCCGCTGCGCGAGGCGCGCGAGAATTTCGAACGCGAATATCTGCGCGTTCAGATCAAGCGCTTTTCCGGCAATATATCCCGCACGGCCAGCTTCATCGGCATGGAACGCTCTGCGCTGCATCGCAAACTGAAATTGCTGGGACTGACCGAGGAAAAGGACTGATAAGGATTTTATTTTCGGGAAGCGATGGAAATCCGTTCGCGCATGCGGTATAGCCAGCGGGCTTTCTGCGATAGGCGCAGGGCTGCACGACGTCCGGCACGGACGCAAGAGCGGGCAACGTCCCGCCAATAAGGAAGGCTGAGATTCATGGCCGATAAGTCCATCGCAAATAACCTTCAGGACATTTTCCTCAACCATCTTCGCAAGTCGAAAATTCCCGTGACCATGTTTCTGGTCAAGGGCGTGAAGTTGCAGGGAATCATCACCTGGTTCGATAATTTTTCCGTCCTCCTCCGCCGTGACGGGCAATCCCAGCTTGTCTACAAGCATGCGATTTCCACCGTCATGCCCTCTCAGCCGCTGGACCTCAGCGATATTCGCGCGGTGTTCGCGGAAAATGAGAAGAAGGCCCGGCTGCTTCAGGAAATCTTCCTGCATGCGGTGCAGCGCACCCGCGACCCCGTGACGATGTTCCTCGTCAACGGCGTGATGTTGCAGGGTGAAATCGCCGCATTCGACCTGTTCTGCATGCTGCTGGAACGCGATGGCATGGCCCAGCTCGTCTACAAGCACGCCATTTCCACCGTGCAGCCTTCCCGCCCGCTCGACCTTTCCGGCGAGCCGAGCGACAAGGAATAAATGCGCCTGCCTGTCTCGCGCAGCAGTGAGGCTGGACGGCTCCTTTCATGGGGCGAGGTCCGGCCTTGAGCGTTTTCGAACGTGACAGCGCCGATGATGTCGCGCGCGGCGCGCGGGCCATCGTCGTGCGCGCCGATATTCCCGGTCCGGAGAAGCGCGACAGCGAAGCCCGGCTGGAGGAAGCCGCCGGCCTGGCGCTCGCCATCGGCATCGATGTGCAGGCGCGCGCCAGCTTTCGCATCCGCCAGATGAAGCCCGCCACGCTGTTCGGCAGCGGACAGGTGGACCAGATCGCCGCGCTCGTCACCGAGCATGAGGCGGAACTGGTCGTCGTCGACAATGCGCTGACGCCGGTGCAGCAGAGCAATCTGGAAAAGGGCACCGGCGCCAAGGTCATCGACCGCACCGGGCTTATCCTCGAAATTTTCGGCGAGCGGGCCGCGACCAATGAAGGCCGCCTTCAGGTAGAACTCGCCCATCTCGACTATCAGGCCGGGCGACTGGTGCGCAGCTGGACCCATCTTGAGCGCCAGCGCGGCGGCTTCGGCTTTCTCGGCGGTCCCGGCGAAACCCAGATCGAGGCCGACCGCCGGATGATCCGCGATCGCATGGCGAAGATACGCCGCGAGCTGGATCAGGTGACGCGTACCCGCGGCCTGCATCGCGCCCGGCGCCAGCGCGCGCCCTGGCCGGTGATCGCGCTGGTCGGCTATACCAACGCCGGAAAATCCACCCTTTTCAATCGCATGACCGGCGCAGATGTGATGGCGCAGGATATGCTGTTCGCCACGCTCGACCCCACCATGCGCCAGATCGCACTGCCGGGCCTCGACAAGGCGATCCTGTCCGATACGGTGGGCTTTGTCTCCGACCTGCCGACCCAGCTCATCGCCGCTTTCCGCGCGACGCTGGAGGAGGTCGTCTTTGCCGATCTCATCGTCCATGTCCGCGATATCGCCCATCCCGACAGCGAAGCGCAGCGCACCGATGTGATGGAGGTGCTGGTCGAATTGGGCGTGACGCTGGATGGGCGGCAGGATGATGACCGGCAGGGGGACGAGGACCGCTCGCAACCCGCCTATATCGAGTTGTGGAACAAGATCGACATGCTCCCGCCGGAACGCCGGGCCGAGTTGGAGGCCATCGCCACGCGTCACCCGGAAGTCGTGCTCTGCTCGGCCGTGACCGGGGAGGGCGTTGACACCCTGCGCCGTGCGATCAGCGACCGGATGACGCAGGGCAATGCCGTGCATCGCCTCATTCTTTCGGCGAGCGACGGCGCGTCGCTTGCCTGGCTGCATGAATATGGCGAAGTGCTGGATATGGCAGAGGGGGCAGGGGCCGAGGGAGAGGGAGAGAGTCTTTCCGTTTCGGTCCGCCTGTCTGATGCCGCCTATGCCCGCTTCCGCGCCCGCAAGCGGGATTGAGGCGGGGACCTCAGGCGTTGGGCGATGAGAGGGCTGCGGCTTTTTCCCGTTGCTTGGCCTGACGCCATAAATCTTCCTTGTCGTCGAGGGGCAGGCCGGGGAAGGCATCGCCCGCGATGTGCTCCATGTCGCGAAAACGGCGCTCGAACTTGCGATTGGCCTGCCGCAGCGCCTGTTCCGGGTCCACCCCCAAATGGCGCGCCAGATTGACCGTGGCGAACAGCAGGTCGCCAATTTCCTCCTCGCGCTCGGCAGCGGAATGGGCGGCGCGCACCTCATCCAGTTCTTCCTCGATCTTGGCGATCGCACCCACGCTGTCCGGCCAGTCGAAGCCCGTGCGGGCGGCGCGTTTCTGGAGCTTTTCCGCACGGAGCAGGGCGGGAAGGGCGCTCGCCACCCCGGCAAGGGCGCTGTCGTCGCTATCCTCCTTTGACTGGCGTTCGGCCGCCTTGATCGCCTCCCAACCCGGTGTCTCGGCGGCATTGCCGAAACTATGGGGGCCGAAAATATGAGGATGACGGCGGCGCATCTTGGCACAGATGGCGTCGATCACTTGCTGATAGGCGAAATGCCCGGCTTCCTCGGCCATGCGCGCATGAAATACCGTCTGGAGCAGCAAATCGCCCAATTCATCGCAGAGCGCCGCCATGTCCTCACGCTCGATCGCATCCGCGACCTCATAGGCTTCCTCGATGGTATAAGGCGCGATGCTCTCGAAAGTCTGCGCCTTGTCCCACGCGCACCCCTGATCGGGATCGCGCAACCGCGCCATGATGGCGATGAGCGGGGAGATATCGGGTTGCGCTGAAGTGGTCATGCGTGAAGATCGTTCCTTGAGAAGAATAGCCCCACGATAAGGGCAGCAGGGCGATGCCGCAATGCTCCGAGAACGTCTCCTTCATCGGACATCAATATATCTGATAATATATATTATGTTAAATATACCATGATATGCCATGATCCGCCATCGCAATGTGCCGCTGACATCCCTATGGCTCCAGCACCATTTCATTGCGCTCGACCCGCCAGCTTTTGAGGCGCGACAGGAAATTCATCCCCAGCACATTCACCTCGCCAAAGCGGTCCGACACGACCACCGGCAGATTATTGGTGGTGATCGGCCCCAGAACGAGACCCGCTATTTCCGCGCGCTGCGCCTTTACCGGGCCGTTGGCCGTCTGCATCACCACGCCCGGACCGTCGCTCTCCACATTGAGGCCGCTGCGCCTGACGATATCCTGCGACAAGGCCGTGATCGTCGCGCCGCTATCGATCAGGAATCGGGCCGGCGTTCCGTTGATCTCACCCTCGGCCCAGAAATGCCCGTCCTCCGCCATGGCGATACGCAGGCTGCTGCCCTCTGTCCGCTGATCCGACAGCGCGGGCACCCGCTGGCGCACCTCATGCCCCCACATGCCGAACTGGTGGCGATAGGAAAACAGCAGCGCGACGACGGCAAAGACCACTATCCACGCCAGCGCCATGCCAAGGGCGCCGCGAAAGCTGAACCGCCGCGACAGCAATGCCGATCCTACCAGCACCAGAGCCAGTAAATACCAAATCATATTAGCGCTTTCGGCGGCATTCATGAGATATGCTCCGAAATGGATATACGCCTATAGTGGCGCATCAAAGGCAATGCTGCAATCCATCATGAGCGGGCCGGACATGCGGCGGCAACATCGCGCAGAGCCGTTCATAATCCATGCTCTGGTCCATATGGGTGAGATAGGCCCTGCCCGGCGCAATATTGTCTATAGCCGCCAGCGTCTGGGCGAGATGCGAATGGGTCGGGTGCGGTTTTTCGCGCAGCGCATCGGCCACCCAGATGTCCGTGCCGGAAAAAAGCCGGATCATTTCTTCCGTTACTGTATGAAAATCAGTTGCATAGCCGATTGATTTTCCATCGCACATGAAGAGGAAACCCGTCGACCAGATCGACCCATGGGGCATATCGACGAACGCGATATCGATATCGCCAAGGGTAATCCTATCCCCCGTCAGCTCATGGCCGAGCAGGATCGGAATATAGCCCTCCCCACCCTCGAACGCGTAGGAAAAGCGGCGCTGGAGCAGGCGAAGGGTTTGCGGTCGCGCATAGCCGTCGATCGGCCGGTTCAGTTTCAGCGCATGACGGCGATGATGGAAAACCTGGCGCAGGTCGTCGATGCCATGACTATGGTCTGCATGGTCATGCGTCCAGAGCACCGCATCGATATTGACCTTGCCGGTCGCGATCAGTTGCTCCCGCAGGTCAGGCGAGGTATCGACCAATATCGCGGTGGTGTCGCTTTCGACGAGGATCGACACGCGCGTGCGGCGGTTCCTCGGATTGGTGGGATCGCATGCGCCCCAATCAGGGCCGATACGCGGCACGCCAGATGAGGTGCCGCACCCCAATATGGTCAGCCGCAATCCCATCTCAATGCGCCCGTGCCTTGGCGGATTGCGCCTTGGCGAACAGCGTGAAGAAATTCGCCTGTGTCGCCGCGATCAGATCACCCACATCCTCACCACGCAACTGCGCGAGAAAACGCGCGGTGTCGGCGACGAAGGCCGGTTCGCACGGCTTGCCGCGATGCGGAACCGGGGCAAGGAACGGCGAATCCGTCTCGATCAGCAGCCGATCGATCGGCAGCCGCGCCGCGACCTCCTGCAAATCCTTCGCATTCTTGAACGTCACAATGCCCGAAATGCTGATGTAGAAGCCAAGGTCCAGCGCCGCATCGGCGAAGGCCCCGCTCGCCGTGAAGCAATGGATGAGGCCGGGATAGTCCCCCTGCTCCCGCTCTTCCCGCAGGATCGCAAGCGTGTCCTCCTCAGCGTCGCGCGTATGCACGATCAGCGGCAGTCCGGTTTCGCGCGTGGCGATGATATGGCTGCGGAAGCTCGCCTGCTGGCGCTGGCGGTCGCTATGGTCATAATAATAATCGAGGCCGGTTTCGCCAATCCCGATCACCTTGGGATGCGCCGCCGCCGCGATCAGGCGCCGGGCGTCCACCTCCGGATGCTCGTCGGCCTCATGCGGATGGATGCCGACGGTCGCCCAGATAGACGGATGGCGTTCCGCCGTGGCGATGATATCGCCCCATTCCCGCTCCCGCGTGGAGATGTTGAGCATTCCCGTCACACCCGCCGCATAGGCGCGGTCGATCACCTCATCCTGCTGCTCGATCAGGCCCTTGTAATTGAGGTGGCAATGGCTGTCGATCATCCCACATCCTCATCGGCGGGCAGTTCCAGACGCGGGAAGAGCGGCTTGGGCGCTGCAAGGATAAACTCCTTATTCTGCAACTGCTTATACCAGTCATTGGAAAGAAGTTCGTAGCTGCGTTCCCCTTCGGCGATCCCGATCTGGTCGAGCAGCGCATCGGCGCTCGCCGGGATGATCGGCCGGATGGCGATCGCCAGCATACCGATTGCCTCATAGAGGACCGCAAGCACCGCTTCCATGCGCACAGGGTCGGTCTTGCGCAGCGCCCATGGCGCTTGCGCGTCGATATAGGCATTGCAGGCAAAGACCGCGCGCATCCATGCCTCGATCGCCACCGACGGAGCCAGCGCCTCCAGGGCGGCGGGCAGCGCCTGCGTGCAGGCCGTCCTGACCTCCTGAAGCAGGGCCGCATCCTCGGGCGTCTCCTCGCCTTCCGCGCGCTGGGGCAAGACCCCCTGCAAATTCTTGGCGATAAAGCTCAGCGTGCGCTGGGCGAGATTGCCGAAGCTGTTGGCAAGGTCACTATTCGATTTAAGAACAATAGCTTCCGGGCTATAGCTTCCGTCATTTCCGAAAGTAACCTCGGCCAGCAGGAAATAGCGCAACTGATCGACGCCGAAACGATCGGCCAGTTCGAGCGGATCGGCGACATTGCCGAGCGATTTCGACATTTTCTCACCGCGATTGAGCAGGAAGCCATGGCCGAACACGCGCCGGGGCAAGGGCAGCTTCGCGCTCATCAGGAAAGCCGGCCAGTAAATCGCATGAAAACGCACGATATCCTTGCCGATGATATGCGTGATATCGCCGCCCTGCGCCCAATAATGCGCCAGACGTTCCTTGTCGTCGGGATAGCCGCAGCCGGTGAGATAATTGGTGAGCGCATCGACCCACACATACATCACATGCCCCTCGCTGCCCGGCACCTTCACGCCCCAGTCGAAGCTGGTCCGCGAAACGCTGAGGTCGGAAAGCCCGCCCTCGACAAAGCGCAACACCTCATTGCGGCGGCTTTCCGGCTGGATGAAATCCGGATTTTCCGCATAGAAACGCAGCAACGGTTCCTGATAGCGGGACAGCCGGAAGAACCAGCTTTCCTCGACATTCCATTCGACCGGCGTGCCCTGGGGGGAGAGCTTCACGCCCCCTTCCCCTTCGGTCAGTTCCTTCTCATCGTAAAAGGCCTCGTCCCGGATCGAATACCAGCCCTCATAGCGATCCAGATAGAGGTCGCCATTGGCCTCCATCGCCTGCCACAATGCCTGGCTGGCCTTATGATGGTCCGGTTCGGACGTGCGGATGAAACGATCATAGGAGATATTCAACCTGTCATCCATATCCCTGAAATAGGATGACATTTCATCAGCAAGCGCGATCGGCTCCATATCCCGGCCCCGCGCGGCCTGCGCCATTTTAAGGCCATGTTCGTCGGTGCCGGTCTGGAAAAAGACATCACGCCCCATCATCCGCTGGAACCGGGCGAAGGCATCGGTCGCGATCGCCTCATAGGCATGGCCGATATGCGGACGGCCATTGGGATAGCTGATGGCGGTGGTGATGGTATAGGGTTTGCCCATGTCTCTCTTGCTTCTTCAACGGGATGTTGTTGGTGTGCGCCGTCCGTGCCGGTCGATGGCAGATGCTCTAGAGCCTTTTCTCACCGGATGGAACATCGGAAAGGGCAGGAAAAGGCCGGACGGTGCAGATAGGGAGGACATCCCTCCCCCCTTCCCGTCCGATCAGGCAGCCTGATCGCTCCGTTCGCCCGCCAGCGCGGCGACATGACTGCACAGTTCGAAAACGGTCGCGGCGGGATCGAGCGAGAGCAGCACCGCACCACCGGCAAGATCACGGGCGGCCTCCCACGCGTCGAGCGCGGCCGCCAGCGCGGGGCCGCTCCGCCGCTTCGCCTCTGCCGCGATGAACGCGGGCGCCTGCACCAGAAAGGCCTCGTAACGCGCGCGCGCGCTCTTCATCGCCAGCGCCTTGGCGAGCGCGAGCCGCTCCCGATTGTCGCCATCTCCCCGCGCGGCGATGCGCCGCAGCGTTTCCAGCATTTCGGTAATGCCGAGGCCGGAGAGGGAGAGCGCCCTGCCCGGCGCGCCCTCGCCCACACGAATGAGCGCCTGCCGGTCATCCGCGCTCATCTCTGGCGCGGCCTGCCGCAACGCGGCCTCCATATCCCCATCCTCAAGCGGTGAGAGGCGGAGCAGTCGGCAGCGCGACCGGATCGTCGGCAACAGGCGCGAAGGGGCATGGCTGATAAGCAGGAACACCACGTCCTTCGGGGGTTCCTCAAGGCTCTTCAACAGCGCATTGGCGGCCCCCCGCTCCAGATCGTCGGCGCTGTCGATCAGGATGACGCGGCGGCGGGAGATCGACGGCGCGGTCGCCAGCAACCGCCCGAGCGCGCGAACCTGATTGATGGTGATGTTGCGGGCAAGATCGCCATTATCCTTTTCCAGCCGGAACAGTTCTGCATAATCGGGATGGCTGTGGGCCTGAAAGAGGTGGAGGGCCGGATGCGTCTCCGACACATGCCCGCTCGCCTCTTCCCCCGCCAGCAGGCAGAGGGCGAGATCGCGGGCCAGCATCGCCTTGCCGATCCCCGGCGGCCCGGCCAATATCCAGCCATGATGGAGCTTGCCCGCGACCGCTGCCTGAAGGATTTCCGCCCGCGCGCCATCATGGCCCCATATGCGCGTCATATCGCCATGTCTCCCAGCGCCGCCCAGATGGCAGCATGGACGGCGGCGGGCTCGGCTCGCGCGTCGATCAGCCGAAAACGCTCCGGTTCGTCCGCGGCATAGCCGAGAAAAGCCTGTGCCACGCGCTCATGAAAGTCCCGCGCCCGCGCGCCGAACCGGTCGGAGACGCCCGCATCCCGCGCACCGGCGCGCGCCTCGGCTTCCTCAAGCGGCAGGGTGAGGAGGAAGGTGCGGTCGGGCATCAACCCTTCCGCGCCAACCCGGTGCAACGCCATCAGATCGGCATCGGCCAGCCCGCTCGCGCCCGATTGATAGGCGCGATTGCTGTCGACATAGCGGTCGCACACCACCCAGGCCCCCCGGTCCAGCGCGGGACGGATGACCTTCGCCACATGATCGGAACGCGCCGCCGCGAACAGCAGCGCCTCGGCGCGCGCATTCCAGCGATCGGCCTCGCCAGAGAGCAGCAGCGCGCGGATCGCCTCCGCGCCCGGCGTACCGCCCGGCTCACGCGTCTCGATCACCTCGCGCCCCTGCGCCCGCAATGCGCCTGCCAGCAGGGAAAGCTGGGTCGACTTGCCCACCCCCTCCCCGCCTTCCAGCGTGATGAAACGGCCCTTATGTCCCCCGGCGCCGCTCACCCGAAAAAGGATTTCAGGCCATTCCAGATGCGCCCGAAAATACCCGCCTCGGCCACTTCCTCCCCGGCGACGAGCGGCATGACCTGCGGCTCGGTATCGTCGGTGGAGACGATCAACTGGGCGATCTGCTGTCCCTTGGCGATCGGCGCCTTGATCGGGCCATCATAGACCACCTTGACGCGGACATTGCTCGACGCCGTGCGCGGCAGCGTCACCGCCAGATCGCGCGGCGCGACCAGAGCGACCTTCGTCGCGCTGCCAAGCTGCACTTCGGCGGTTTCCACCGTCGCGCCCTTCCTGAACAGCGGCTGCGCGCGCCATGCGCGGAAGCCCCAGTCCATGAAACGGACCGACTCCTTGATGCGATCCCCGGACGATCCCAGCCCAGCGACCACCATCACCAGACGGCGGCCGTCCTGAATGGCGGAACCGGTAAAGCCATAGCCGGCCTCCTGCGTATGCCCGGTCTTGAGGCCGTCGGCCCCGGTCACGCGGCCAAGAATGGGGTTGCGATTATCCTGCGCGATCGCATCGCCGCCCATGGTCTTGCCCCAGGTGAAGGAGCGGGTCGCGTAGAAGCGCTTGTAGAGATCGGGCGTCTCCTGGATCGTCGCCTCGGCGAGCTTGGCCAGATCGCGGGCGGTCACATAGGTGCGGCCCTCGTCCGGCCAGCCATTGCTGGTGCCGAAATGGCTGTTGGCCAGGCCCAGTCGCTTGGCTTCCTTGTTCATGAGGTCGGTGAAGGCCTCCTCCGTCCCGGCAATGCCCTCGGCCAGCACGACGCACGCGTCATTGCCCGACAGGGTGACGATGCCGTGGAGCAGGTTTTCGACGGAGACTTCCTCTCCCGGCGAAAGGAACATCGTCGATCCCGCCTGCGGGCCATGCCATTTCTGCCAGGTTTCCGGGCGCACCGTGAACTTCTTGTCCAGCGTCAGTTCGCCCTTCTGGATCAGCAGGAAGGCGACATGGGCCGTCATCATCTTCGCCATGGAGGCGGGCGGCATCCGCCGGTCGGCATCCTTGTCGAAAAGCACCGCGCCAGAGGAAATATCCTTCAGGAAAGCGACGGGCGCCCCGCTGTCATAGGAAGGCGCGCGCGCGGCCAGCGGGGTCGCGGAAACGGATAGAAGCAGGGCTGCGGCAAGGATCTTTTTCATCAAGCTCTCAAAATCTGGGCGAATCCGGGTGGATCGGGCGATCATTCATTTACCACGATCCGCGCGCCGTTAAAGCCCGATGCGGCGGCATGTTCAACCCCGCGCCGGGCCGTGGCCGCATCCTTATAGGGGCCGGTCAGCACGCGCCAGATATCGTTATGGCGAGAAAGAAACGCATCGGCCCGCCGCGCGGCCCCAGCCGCCCGCTCACGGGAGGAAAAGGCGGCCAGTTGCACGAAATAGCCATGGGCAGGCGGGCGCATGGCCTGCAATGCCCCCGTCACATCGGCATCCTCCCGGTCCGATGGCAGATCATAATCGAGCCTTGGCCCGCCGGGGCGCGCCTTGGGCAATTTCGCCCGCAACGCCGCCAGCAGATTTTCCGGCGCCTCCATCCGCGATGCGGCCTGCTGGCCCGAACGCAGCCTGATCCGTTCCGGCTCGGGCGGGTTGACCCGGCGCACCCGCACCGGGGCCGCGCCATGACCGGCTATGCCCAATTGCTCCGCCGCGCCGCGGGAAAGGTCGATCAGCCTGCCGCTGTCGAACGGGCCGCGATCATTGACGCGCACGAGGATGGTCCGCCCCGTCGCCAGCGCCGTCACCTCGACATAGCTCGGCATCGGCAGCGTGCAATGCGCCGCGCTGATGCCTGCCGGGTTGAACGCTTCTCCGTTCGCGGTGCTGTTGCCGGACAGTTCCTCGCCATACCAGCTGGCATAGCCGACCTCGTCATAATCGGGCGTGTCGGCCGGGTGGTAGGTGAGGCCGCCCGCCATATAGGGCGCGCCGATCTTCACCGGTCCGTCGCTGACCACCCCCGCTTCTGTCGCGGGCAGAAGTGCCGCGCGCAGGCCCGGCGCCTGTACCACGCTGCCCTGCGGCATGGTGCAGGAGGCCAGCGCAACAAGCATCAGGCCTCCAGATGCCGCCCTTCCCTCAATCGTCCACCGCATCCGACAACAAGCCTACTGAAAGCGCATAGAAGTTGGAGCAGTTATAATCGAGAATGACTTGATAATTGCTTGTCAGCAGATAGCCGGTCTTGCCGGGACCGTCCGGCTCCAGCAGCGTTGCCAGAACGCTGTCGCCCAGCCCCGCGCCAAGCGGCTGCACGCCCAGCCTGCGCCATTCCGCCATGGTGAGCCAGCGGCTGTGCCGCTCGAACACGCGAGGGCAGCGCGGGGGCTGGGTATGATTGGCGATCGAGGCGCGGTTGAGCGAGGTCGGCACCCTCACCGCCACGCCCCAGGGCTGGCCCTTGCGCCACCCGGCATCGACGAAATAATTGGCGATCGACGCCAGCGCGTCGGCTTGGCTGCCCCAGATATCGGCCTTGCCGTCGCCATCGCCGTCGCGGGCCACGCGCAAATAGACGGACGGCAGGAACTGCGGATAGCCGGTCGCGCCCGCCCAGCTGCCGACAAGGCGAGAGCGCGGCACACCCTGATCGAGCAGCTTCAGCGTGGCGAGAAATTCCGGCTCGAACAGGCTGCGGCGGCGCCCTTCATAAGCGAGCGAACCGAGCGAGCGGAGCAGGTCGAAATCGCCGACATAGCTGCCATAATTGGTTTCATGCCCGAAGATCGCGATCATGATCGCCTCCGGCACCCCGGTTTCCCGCTCGATCTGCATCAGCTTGGCGCGGTTGGCGCGATAGGCTGTCTGCCCGCCCCTAATGCGCGCGGCGTCGACATGCTTCACCCGATAGGGTTCGAAGGGGGGAATCGCCGAATCGGCCGGCCCGCCCGGCTGCGACTGGTCGAGCTGGATGACGCGGGGATTGACGGTGAGCGTCGGGAACAGCGCATCCATGGTGGAGGCGCGGATGCCCATCGCGGCGGCCTTGCCCCGCAAGCTGTTGAGATAGGTCTGGAAGCCCGCCTGCTCATCGCGCGGGGTGACGGGCAGCGGCTGCACGATTTCCTGCGCGCAGGCACGGGGCGTCAGCGCCAGCGCGGGCACGAGGGCGGCGAGCAGGACCGCAAGGATCGGTTTCAGGCGGGGGGCTGGATTATGCATGGCCCCCTTGTGGCATAGCCTGCCGCGTGTAGGAAAGCCCGATGGGCGCATTTTTCCTGCCGGTGGCCCCAACAGCGCCGAACAATTTGGCGGAAGGCAAAACAGGACTTGGGTTTTCCGCGCCTGCCCCCTATGAAGGCGCGCCCGCATCGATCGGGCATGCGGAGAGGTGGCCGAGTGGTTTAAGGCAGCGGTCTTGAAAACCGCCGTGGGTTCACGCTCACCGTGGGTTCGAATCCCACCCTCTCCGCCAAACACCGCCGATTGCGCGATATTGCCGCCGATCACCGCACAAGAATTTTCAAGTTTGCCGAAGTTGCCCCGCCGATCGCCCTCTATGGCACGATAAAAAGCAGGTTCTCACATGCCCATCGTGAGAGAACCTCTCACCGAAAATCACCGCCGATTGTGCGATAACATCCGCATGGAAATGCGCGGGCCTCCACAGCTCCTGGTAAAAGCGGCGATGTAATGCCAGATGGCTTGTTCATAGCTGCACCCTTGGCAAAGCGTTTCTCAGGCGATCGATCTCGCCATCGGTCGGGTGGCGACAGTGAAGAACCCGGATCAGCTACTCGCGCATGACCTTGTCCATTCGCCATGCGCAGTATGAACACATGCCCGCTTCATAGTTGAAGTCGTCTGGATTGAACTCCTTTCCGCACATTGAACATGTCAGATCAGCGCCCGGGCAGAGGACACAACCTTCTCCGTTCACCCAGCTTTCACGATGGCATTCGGGACAGGTTGTGACTGGCGGTTCTCCGCCGTCCGTCATGGCGATGTATGCGTCACTTGCCACAGACTCGCCGATTGCAGCCTCGAAAACATCCTCACGATCCAATGCCTCGCCGCACTCCGCGCAATCGATCTCCATTGCCTCGAAGCTCTGGTTGTCGGAATCAATCTGCCGAACCAGAG
>Ga0180219_1000116_pt1 | contig 94547 bp, 81 predicted proteins | sample eDN3rd30CBELigMG_FD_151338 | JGI IMG/M metagenome (GOLD analysis project Ga0180219, IMG submission 151338) | Enriched Miracle-Growth compost microbial communities from Emeryville, California, USA - eDNA 3rd pass 30_C BE-Lig MG (version 2)... ...
GCGCCAGGCGGAAGCCGATCGCGGCGGCGCGCTGCGGTTTCGCCATGTCATCGATCTTGGCTGCGGCACCGGCCTGATGGCGCGGGCGCTGACGCCGCATTTCGAACAGGTGACCGGCGTCGACCTGGCGCCGCTGATGATCGAGGAGGCGCGCCGCAGCGGACTTTATGCGCGGCTGGAAGCAGCCGAACTGACGGCGTTCCTGCGTGGCGAGCCGGCCGCCTCCGCCGATCTTGTGGTCGCCGCCGATGTCTTCGTCTACCTCGGCAATCTTGAGGAGGTTTTCGGCGAGACGGCGCGAGTGCTGACGTCCGGCGGGCTGTTCGCCTTCAGCGTGCAAGCCGGCGAGAACGCGGACTGGCGCCTCGGAGACGACATGCGCTACTTCCACTCGCAGACCTATCTGCGCCAGTTGGCAGCGCAAGCCGGCTTTGCCGTCCTTTCGATAGACGCCGCCTCGACGCGCCAGGACGCGGGACGCGATGTGCCTGGACTAATCTGCGTGCTCAGCAGGTGAAGCAACGCTTACGGCGTCAGCGTCGCCGCGATCTTGCGGATTTCGTCCGGCGTGCGCTCTCCGGCGAGTGGCGTTCCAGGCATCAGGTACCTGCCCATCGCGAGCCCGCCGACCAGCACCGGTTCGAAGCCGATATCGCGCACCAGCCTTGAAGCGATCTCGATCGCCTGCTTGTCGTCGCCCGCGATCGGCATGCCCACCTTCCCCGGGGTTTCGTGCATGGCGCCCATGCGCGCGGCGCCCACGGCATTGAACGCCCGCACGACGCGCGCGCCCGGCAGCAGGCGCGCCGACATCAAGCCCGCGCCCAGCGCGCGCGCCTCATCCGCAACCGCGCCGTCGCGCGCCGGTATCGGGTTGCTGGTGTCGATGACAACCTTGCCGCTCAGCGCCGTGCCCAGTGTCTTGCCGATTTCGGACAAGGCGCTGTAGGGCAAGGCGACCAGCAGCACGTCACCAAAGGCTGCGGCCTCCTGCGGCGTTCCCGCTTTCGCGTTGGAGCCGACCTGCGCGGCCAGGGCGCGATCGGCGGCGATGTCACGCGAGGAGAACATCACCTCGTATCCGGCTTTGGCCCAGACTCGTCCAAGGTTACCGCCGACATTGCCGGAGCCGATGATGCCGATCTTCGGCTTGGCGCCCTGGGCCCGAACCTCAGTGCCGACAAATGTCAGCGCGCTCAACGCGACCGCTATCGAGAGCACAATATCGCGCCTGCGGAACATGGAAGGCACCTTCACTGCGCTCATCGGAATCCTCCGGTCATGTGGTGGATCGAGTATTTTACCAGATTCCATTTTTGGAAAGCAGGACCTAGACTGACCAGGGTCTGGTCTGCGCGCCGGGCAGAACCTAAATAAGCTTCCTGATTGGGCATGATTGTCCGAAAATCGGCAGCCGTTTCGGGATCGTGCCTTTGAAAGAAACCAGGACCATTCCGCGCAAGACGACGCCGAAAAAGGCCGGCCCCGCCGCGAGCCTGCCGACGCGTTTCGCCGACTGGTTCGCCAGCCGGGGCTGGCAACCGCGCCAGCATCAGCTCGAACTTCTGGAAAAGGCCCGCGGCGGCGAGAGCGCCTTGCTGATCGCGCCGACGGGCGCCGGCAAGACCTTGGCCGGCTTTCTGCCGAGCCTTGTCGACCTGCAGACGCCGCGCAACCGCAGCGGCCTGCACACGCTCTACATCTCGCCGTTGAAAGCATTGGCGGTCGACGTGGCGCGCAATCTCGAAACGCCGGTCGCGGATATGAACCTGCCGGTGCGCATCGAGACGCGCACCGGCGACACCTCGGCATCCAAGCGCATGCGCCAGCGCCGCAATCCTCCCGACATCCTGCTGACCACCCCGGAGCAGTTGGCGCTGCTGCTGGCGACCGCCGATGCGGAATACCTGTTCAGCACGTTGCGGAGAGTCGTGCTCGACGAGTTGCATTCCATCGTCACCTCGAAGCGCGGCGATCTGCTGGCTCTGGGGCTCGCGCGGTTGCGCCAGATCGCGCCGGCGATGACGAGCGTCGGCCTCTCCGCCACGGTGCGCGATCCGGACGAGTTGCGCCGCTATCTGGTGGCGCAGACACCCGGCAGCGCGGCGCTCTCCGCTCTCGTCACCACGCCCGCAGGCGCGGCCGCCGACATTCAGATGCTCGACACCCGCGAGCGGCTGCCGTGGTCCGGCCATGGCGGCGCCCATGCGATGGCGGAGATCTATGGGGCCATCAAGGCGGCGCGCATGAGCCTTGTCTTCGTCAATACGCGCGCCCAGGCCGAAGCCGTGTTCCAGCAATTGTGGACGATCAACGAGGACAATCTGTCGATCGCACTGCATCACGGCTCGCTCGATGCCGGCCAGCGTCGCCGCGTCGAGGAAGCCATGGTGCAGGGCCGGCTGAAGGCTGTCGTCTGCACCTCGACGCTCGACCTCGGCATCGACTGGGGCGATGTCGATCTCGTCATCAATGTCGGCGCGCCGAAAGGCGCGAGCCGCATCGCGCAGCGCATCGGCCGCGCCAATCACCGGCTCGATGAGCCCTCGCGCGCGCTGCTGGTGCCGTCGAACCGCTTCGAAGTGCTCGAATGCCGCGCCGCCATCGATGCGGCCAAGGCCGGCGAGCAGGACACGCCGCCGCGACGCACCGGCAGCCTCGATGTGCTGTGCCAGCACATTCTCGGCGTGGCTTGCGCCGCGCCGTTCGATGCCGACGCGCTGTATGGCGAGGTGATATCGGCCGAACCTTATTCGGACCTGCCGCGCAAGGACTTCGATGATGCCGTGGATTTCGTCGCCACCGGCGGCTATGCACTGAAAAGCTATGACCGGTTCGCGAAGATCAAGCAGGCAAAGGATGGCCTGTGGAGAGTCGCCAATCAGAAGGTGGCGCAATCCTATCGCATGAACGTCGGCACGATCGTTGAATCCGACATGCTGAAAGTGCGCCTCGTGCGCGGCCGCAAGCAAGCTGCACCCGAGCAGGTGCGGCAGCCTTCTCCCGTATATGGAAATTTGTGGTATCCGGCGAAGCTGCAGGGTGGCGCCAGCAAGACGACCTATACGGGACCGTTGACGCGCGGCGGCCGCGTGCTCGGGCAGATCGAGGAATATTTCCTGGAGACGCTCAGTCCCGGCGATACGTTTCTGTTCGGCGGCGAGATTCTGTCGCTGCAGGGCATCGTCGAGAACGAGGCGCTGGTGGCGCGCGCCAATTCCGATGCGCCGAAAGTGCCGTCCTATGCGGGCGGCAAGTTTCCGCTCTCCACATGGCTGGCGCAGCGCGTGCGCAAACTGCTGTCGAACCCGCAGGCCTGGTCGGGCCTGCCCGGACAGGTCGCGGAATGGCTGGAGCTGCAGCAGCATTTCTCCATGCTGCCGCCGGCCGGCGACCTGCTGCTCGAAACGTTTCCGCGCGGCAATCGCTTCTTTCTCGTCGCCTATCCGTTCGAGGGACGCCTCGCACACCAGACGCTCGGCATGCTGCTGACGCGGCGCATGGAACGCCTCGGCCTGAAGCCGATGGGTTTCGTCGCCAACGATTACGCCATCGCTGTGTGGTCGCTGGGCGATGTCGGTGGCCGCCTCGCGTCCGGCAAGCTCAGCGCCGATGACCTGTTCGGCGAAGACATGCTGGGCGACGATCTGGAAGAATGGCTGCAGGAATCGGCGCTGATGAAGCGCACATTCCGCAATTGCGCCGTCGTCGCCGGCCTCATCGAGCGGCGCTATCCCGGCAAGGAAAAGTCCGGCCGGCAGGTGACGATTTCGACCGATCTCGTCTACGACGTGCTGCGCCGGCATCAGCCTGACCATATCCTGCTGCGCGGGGCGCGCGACGACGCGCTGACCGGCCTGCTCGACCTTTCGCGCCTGGCGGATATGCTGACGCGGGTGAAAGGCCGAATCATCCACAAGCCCCTGCATCGCATTTCGCCGCTCGCGGTGCCGATCATGCTGGAAATCGGCCGCGAACCGGTTTACGGCGAGGCGCAGGAGCATGTGCTCGCGGAAGCGGCAGAGGATTTGGTGCGCGAGGCAATGGGCGAATGAGCATGGCGGTGGGCGTTCAGGAGAGAGATCCCGACGGGAGCGGGGTCACGATCGCCGGCGTGCGCCTGCATGTGGACCTCGCGGGCGCCTTCGTGCACTTGGCGGAGCGGATGCTCATCGTCGCCGACCTGCATTTGGAGAAAGGCTCGGCGTTTGCCGCGCGGCGGCAATTGCTGCCGCCCTACGACACCGCCGCGACCCTGGCGCGGCTGGCGGCGCTGATCGTGCGCCACACGCCGAGAGTCGTCGTCGCGCTGGGCGATTCATTTCATGACATGCGCGCCGGTGAGCGGATTACCGATGCCGATCGGGAGGCGCTTACAGCGCTGCAAAGCGGCCGGGAATGGATCTGGATCGCCGGCAATCACGATCCGGCGCCGCCTGCCGGCATCGGCGGCGAAACATGCGACAGTCTTGCGGTCGGGCCTCTGACCTTGCGCCACGAGCCCCTGCCCGGCGCGGCGCCCGGCGAAATCGCCGGACATCTGCATCCGGCCGCGCGCGTGTTCTCACCATCGGGCAGCGTGCGCCGCCGCTGCTTCGTCAGCGACGGATCGCGTTGCGTGATGCCAGCCTTCGGCGCCTATGCGGGCGGCCTGAACATTCGCGACGTCGCCTTCGCGCCACTGTTTACCCAGCGCCGTCCGACGGCCCATGTGCTCGGCATGCGTCGGGTGTACAGCATTGGCCATCACGCCTGCGCGCCGGATTGATCGAGGCAGCAATCTTGCTGCCTCCGCGACGTCATGCCCGCGCTTGTCGCGGGCACCCACGCCGTGGTGCGCCGTAGCATTTCAAGATGGGCGCGGCACATTCTGCAGCAATGAGGCAATTGCATCGCGTGGATACCCGCAACAAGTGCGGGCATGACGGAGAGGTTGTTGCTAGGGTAACGAAGATCGCAGCGCTGCAGCGGGCTTCAAATGTGACTATCAATCCCGCCGGAAGATAACACTCGCGAGCCAGCCGATGAACAGTGACAGCATCGCCATGCCGATGCCGAACAGGACGCCGTGCTCGACCGCCAGGGTTGCGACCGTCTGTTCAACCGCGGTCTTGGCGACGCGGAAGGTGGAGGTACCCCGCGCGACCAGGGCGCCGTTGGAGAAGACGACGACATCGATGTCGTAATTGCCGATCGGCGCTTTGCCCGGAAGTTCGATCGCCGCCTGGAACACATTGGGCGCGATGAACTTCACGCCGCTGGCGCTTTCGCGGAATAGATCCTGCTCCTTGCGCAGGCGCTGCAGCGCATCGCGGAAGCGGGGGTCGTTGGCGGCGCGCGATGCGATCTGCTGGGGCACCTGCGCGTCGAGGCCGAGGCGGTATTCATCGCGCAGCGACGCGTCGGCGATCAGCGGCAGAGAGCGGTTCGACAATATTTCGAGGAAGGCCGGAATGGCGATGTAGCGGCGTTCGTCGAGATTGAGCCAGAGAGGCCCAAACCGGTCCTTGCGGCGCACGGTGACGGCGCCGCGCGGTCCGCGCACGGTGACGACCGCGTCATAGGTGCCCGGCAGCGCGCGCGTATCGCCACCGCGATCGATGACGCCGAACAGCGACAGACGTTCGCCGGCAAAGTTCGACTGGATGAGAACGTTCTCGCGCGACAGCGAGATGATGAGCGTTTCCGCCTGCGCCGAACCAAAGGGAGCGGCGATCAGACATAGAAGGAGAGTGCGGAGAATTTTCATCGCACCGTTTCCGTCAATGTCGCCGAGAAGGGCTCCTTCGGCGTGGTGAGGATATCGGTGGCGAAGCGCACGGCGACGGACAGGATCAGCAGGCCCAAGAGCACACGAAAGTAATCGCTGCGGATCTGCGCACCGGCACGGGCGCCGAACTGCGCGCCAAAGACGCCGCCGACCATCAGGATCAAAGCGAGGAACAGATCGACCGAATGATTGGTCGAGGCATGCAGGATGGTCGCAGCCAGCATGGTGAACAGGATCTGGAACAGGCTGGTGCCGACGACGATCTGGGCCGGCACGCGAAAAATATAGATGAGCGCCGGCACCAGAATGAAGCCGCCGCCGATGCCGAGCACCGCGCCGGCGAAGCCGATCAGGCCGGCAATGACGAGAATGGGAATGACGCTGATGTAGAGGCCCGAACGATGGAACCGCCATTTCAGCGGCAGGCCTTCATACCAGGCATGCCGCCCGGCGCGACGGCGCTTGACCGGCCCCTTGCGCGACATGGCGACCGCCCGCAGGCTTTCCCATGACACGAGCGTGCCGACGCCGCCGAGCAGCACCACATAGGAAATCGTAATGACCGTCTCCAACTGGCCGATGCGGCGCATCTGGTTGAAGAACAAAACGCCGAGCAAAGTGCCGAGCAGGCCGCCGGCGAGCAGCACGCCGCCAAGCTTGAAATCGATTGCTTTGCGCCGCCAATAGCTCAGCGCCCCCGTCATCGACGACGCGGCGATCTGCGGCCCCTGGGTGGCGACGACGACAGCGGGCGGAATGCCGACGAAGATCAACAGCGGCGTCAGCAGAAAGCCGCCGCCGACGCCGAACATGCCGGAGATGAAGCCGACGGCAACGCCCATTCCAAGAATGAGGAAAACATCGACCGGCATTTCAGCGATAGGCAGATAAATTTCCACGCGACGTCCCGAGAAACAACGCTGCGGCCCGCCCGTTGAACGGCCGCCAGAAAGCACAGTCCGGACGATGCTTCAAAGACGAAACGCCTGACGCGCGCGCCGGCAATGCAAGAACAAGCAGGCGAAAGCAAGCCCCGTTCGACGGCCTCGCCTGGTTTATTTATCAGCCAATAACTTGATCAAAGAAGTCGACAAATGCAGCTTTCGATCAGAGCGACGTCATCCTGGGACGCGGTGAGGATTGCGCCGGGCGCTTCTGCGATCTGACGTCGGGCTTGATCTCGGGTTTGGGCGCGCTCGCGGTTGCCGGCTGCAGATCCCAGCCGCCCGTCGGCTCCACCACATCGTTCGACGCCTTATCGCCGACGCGCGGCTTGAAATTATCGACGATGGCCTTGGCGGCGGCGAGTTGCGGCGCATTCATGCGCGCGGCGACATCGTTGCGCTTCTTGCCGGCGTCCTCGTCGCCCTGCGCCGAGGCCAGCGAGAACCAGACCCAGGATTGCGAGATATCCTGCGCGGTGCCGAGACCGCGGGCATAAAGGATGGCGAGGTTGTACTGGCTGTCGCGCACGCCGTATTCCGCAGCCTTGCGGAACCATTGCGCGGCAGCCGTGTAGTCGGGCTTGCCGTCGGCGCCTTCGGCGTAGAGCACGGCAAGATTGTGCATGGCGCGGATGTTGCCGTGGTCGGCGGCGCGTTGGTAAAGCGTCTTCGCCCGGGCCGTATCGCGGGTGACGCCGATGCCCTTTTCATAGAGCGAGCCGAGCCTGTATTGCGCCGGCGCGAAATCCTGCAGCGCCGCCTTCTCGAACCATTGCGCCGCCTGCGCAAGATCGCGCGGCACGGTGCGGCCTTCGAACATGCGTGCGGCAAGTTCGAACTGGGCGGACGGATTTCCACCCGCGGCGGCGGCGCGAAGATCATTGCCCTTCGGCGCCGAGGGAAGCGTCAAGGGAGATGTCGTGGGCCCCTTGGGATCAGCGGGGATCGAACCGACGGGAGACGTGTCGGTCTTGGTGTCCGGTTTGGCGAGCGCCTGTTGCTGCGGCGGCAGCTTGAACGACGAGGTCTCGCTCGGGGCGACCGGATTGGGGTCGCGCACGAAATTATTGCCGAGCGCGGCAACTTCATCGGCGGTGATCGGCGAGCCGCTGCCGGGCGACAACGGACGCTTGTTGGTCTGCGCCTGCATCTGGAATTTCTGCGGCGCATCGCGTTGCGCGGGCTCCAGCACCCCGACGCGCTCAGGCGGCGGCGTTTCGTTCATGGAGCGCATCACGGTCAAGGCGCCAAGCGCCAGGACGATGCCGGCGAGGCTCAGCAGGATCGGCCGCTTGCGATGATTGATGAAGGCGCGGGCGCGGCCGATGGCGCCAAGGCTCTTGGCTTCGCCGACCGTTTCCGCCGCCGCCAGCGCGGCCGCGGCAGCTTTGGCGCGGGCTCTGGCTTCGGCAAGCGTGTTATCGCCGGAGGCGCGTTGCGGCGCCTCGCCGCGTGCGCTCGAACGCGACTGTCCGGCAGACTCCGAGATGGCTGCTTCGCGGGCGCGGCGGGCGGCGGCAATGAAGCTCTGCTGCGCCGATCCCGGAGCTTCATCGGTTGCGAGCGCCGCGGCCTGCGTCGGCCGTACGCTGTCGCCGCGGCCGGCCGAGGTCTGCGACCGGCGCGGCGGTGTCGAGCCGCTGCCGGGCTCCAGCAGAATATTGTCTTCAAGGCTGACGGGCGGCGCTTCGGACGACGGCGCGCGCACGGAGCGCTGGACCGGGTCGACGCGACTGGCGCGCAGAACATCGTCACCGGACACCTGGCGGGCCAGACCGCTGGCGTTCGGCTCGTCGGCATAGGCTCCGCCGGGCCGCGCGAAGGACGGCGCCGGGCCTGACGCCAAAGTCGCCGGCGGATCATCGAAATCGGCCGCCCTGTTCTGGGCCTGGGCCAGCGGCTCCATGGTCGCGCGCGGCATCGACGGCTTCTGCTCGATGCCGTCCTCGATCATCGCCAGCCGGTCGACGACCTTCTCGAGCGTCTCATGAACCGCCGTCAGGGTCGCGCGGGTCTTGCGGTCCGTAGCATCCTGGCCGTTGCGGAGATTGGCGATCTCCTGGGCGATCTGGTCGCGCAGGGCATTGTCCTGCGCATTATTCTGGGTGCCGACGGCGCCGAGCTGCGACAGGGCTTCCCGCGCGGCTTTCTCGGCGGCGTTCACCGAGGCGGTGCGGTTCTCCTCGAGCATGCCGATGATCTCGGCGATCGAGCGATGCAGATCAGGCAATTTGCCGAGGCTGGCATCGGACTGGTCGAGGCGGTGAGCAAGGCGTTCGATCTGCTCCTGCAGAGCGTCGAATGCCGCCGACGATGCCCCCTGCTGGCCAGCCGTATCGACGCGGCGCGCCAGTTCGCGCATGGAATCTTCGAGCTGGGACAGATCGTTGTTGACCACCGTCTGCGGCCGGTCGAGCCGCGCGGCGATGTCGCGCATCATGTCTTCAAGCGCGCGGGTTTCGATCGGCGCGGCGGACTGCTGCTCGGCGTAGACCGCTTCGTCGATCTTGCGGCCGAGGGCTTCGACCCTCTGTTCGAGCGTGTGCAGAAGCGCCGTCGGCAGAGTGCGCTCGATCGTGGCGCGGATGGCGTCGACGCTTTCGGAGACCGCCTGCGAGCCCGACGGCGTCGAGCCGCGCTGGGCGATCAGGTCCATGCGCTGGGCAAGGCCCGTCACCTGCCGCTCGATATTGTCGATCGGCATCGGCCGCGCCGCAGCGGCGACCAGCATCTCGCGGATTTCGCGGGTCTGATCGTTGAGCTTCGCCAGGGTCGCGGTATCGACGCTGGCGCTGCCGACGGTCGCGACATTCTGGGCGATGACGCCGATCTCGCGCTTGATGGCGTCGATGGTGGCGCGCGGCGAGAATTCCGCCATGGTGCGCTGCAGATGCGCAACCAGCGTTTCGATCGGCTCCAGTATGGTTTCGCGCACGCCTTCCTGGCGCGAGCTTTCGATGCGCTGGATGAGTTCGCGCGTGGCAAGCTCAAGCGAGGCGAAGGCTTCGCGTGGCGCCAGCGCCGCGACAGCCGCGTTCATTTCGCCGATCTGCTTGCGCAGGAGATCGATTTCCGTCGGCGCCGTCTGGGCCACGGTGGCGCGCTGGCTCAGCTCGGTGCGAATGGTTTCGATGCTGGCGGCGAGATTGGCGATGTCCTTCTGCAGCGAGGCAAGCTGCGGGGACTCTTGCGGCGGCGTGACGTCGGCAACCGGATGGCGCGGCGGGCTCGGCTCGGGAAAGAAAGTGTCCTGAGGACGGCTTTCCTGAAGACGACTTGCTTGCGGGCGGCGCGTCGCAGGCGCTGTACCGGCCTGGTCTTCCAGGTCGCGCTGGCGGCGGGTGATCTGCGACAGGGCATCGGCGAGCGGCTGGCGCGACGGCGGACGCGGCGTCGAGAAACGGGGTCCTGCCGGCTCCGCCGGCGGCGGTACCGGCTGCTGGTTCAACAGCGCGTTGAGCTTTTCCTCGATGCGCGCGAAATCGAGTGCGTGAGGCGACGTGCGGGGCTCTTCGCGGCTCTCCAGGCGCGCAACCAGCCGCGACAGCTTGCGGTCGATGGCGGCCATATGATCTTCGCTCGGCGACGGGGCTGGCACCCGCGGCTCCTCGCGCATGGCCTTGTATTTGGCGCGGCGTTCTTCGCGCTGTTCGGCGCGTTCGTTCAGATGCGCTTCGAGCTCGGCCAGACGCTGGGAGAATTTGTCGAGCGTCGCATTGGTCTGCGCCTGATGGCGGCGCGAGCCGCGCTCCAGACCGCGCACCGCCTCATCGAGCAAGGCGTCGGCATCGCGCTGCGCGCGCAGATCGGAGCGATCGTCATAAGGCTCGTCATAAGCGGGGGCACGGCGCTCCCGCTCGGGACGTTCCTGCCGATAGCCGCGCGATGCAGCGCGGCGCGGATCACGGGCGTAATCGTCATCCTGCTGGGTCTCGGGGGCATGGCGGGCGTCCTCATGACGCATCCGCATCGCCGCACGGCGCTCGCTGCGCCGGGCCACACGCTGGTTCTGTTCTTCCAACTCTTCCCGATCGTCGTCGAACGAGGCCGGGCCAGGCTCCATCCGGGGCGAGCCACGGTAATGATCGCGCGGCGCCATACGCGCCAGTTGGCGGCTGACGGCTTCGACGCGCTGGATGTCGTCAATCTCTTCCGGGTCGATGCCGAGTTCGTCGGCCTGATCGGCAATGACGCTTTCCAGCCATTCCCCCAGCGACATGCCCGACCGGCGCGCCGCCTCCTTGGCGGCCTCGCGCGCATTGAAATCGACCCCTTTTATGCTCCAGGGAACCGCTTTGTTCATCAGGTCGCTCGCCGGGGCTATCCCGTCATAAATTCAAACGCATTTGGCAAAGCGGACTTGGTGAATCACCCACCCGGCCAGTAAGCCGACTTTCGGGCGGCTATGGTAAACAACCGGTTAAGAGTGATCGATTCTGATACAAAGAGTTAAGGAAACGCCAAGGAACTGGTGCGTGTTGCAGACAACCTGCGCCTCCGGTTCGGGCCAATGCCCCGAACGCCGAATCAGACAGCCGGATTCACGTCCTGTTGATCGCCCACCGGTAACAAGCCGGCCTTGACGGCCGGCAAGATGGTTTATATATGAACCATATGTAAGCTATGCGCATTGTACCGTCGCACAGACGCCGCAAATCGCGCAGAATGCTGTGTCTGCGCAGCGCCAAATGAGGAACGACCATGCCCAGCTATCAGGCCCCCGTCGCCGATGCCCTGTTTCTCCTCAACGACGTGCTGCACTGGGACCGATACAATAATCTCCCAGGTTTTTCAGACGCTTCGCCGGATGTCGTCGAGGCCGTGCTGCAGGAAGCCGCCAAGATTTCCGAGGAAATCCTGCAGCCGATCAACCTGTCCGGCGACCGCGAGGGGTGCGTGCGCAATGCCGACGGCTCGGTGACGACCCCGAAGGGCTTCAAGGAGGCGTTCAAGGCCTATGCGGAGGGCGGCTGGATCGGCCTTGCCACCAATCCCGAATACGGCGGCCAGGGCCTGCCCTATACGCTCGCCACCCTCGTTAACGAGTTCAGTGCCAGCGCCAACATGGCCTTCACCATGTATCCGGGCCTGACCCAGAGCGCCATCGCCGCCATCGACAAACACGCCTCGGCCAATCTCAAACAGATCTACCTGCCCAAGATGATCGCCGGCACATGGTCGGGCACGATGAACCTGACCGAACCCCATTGCGGCACCGATCTCGGCCTGCTCAAGACCAAGGCCGTGCCGAACGCTGACGGCAGCTATTCGATCACCGGGCAGAAGATTTTCATCTCCGCCGGCGAACAGGACTTGACCGAGAACATCATCCATCTGGTGCTGGCCCGTATCGAGGGCGCGCCGGCGGGCACGCGCGGCATTTCACTGTTCATCGTGCCGAAGTTCCTCCCCGACGCGACCGGCAACCCCGGCGCGCGCAATGGCGTGAGCTGCGGCTCGATCGAGCACAAGATGGGCATCCACGCCAATTCCACCTGCGTGATGAACCACGACGGCGCCAAGGGCTGGCTCGTCGGCGAGGCCAATCGCGGCCTCAACGCCATGTTCGTGATGATGAACGAAGCGCGCATGGGCGTCGCCAACCAGGGCCTCAGCCAGTCGGAAGTCGCCTATCAGAACGCCGCCGCCTATGCGCGCGATCGGTTGCAGGGCCGCGCCCTGTCCGGCCCGAAATCACCCGACAAGCCTGCCGATCCGATCATCGTGCATCCGGACGTGCGCCGCATGCTGATGGAAATCCGCGCCTTCAACGAGGCGGCCCGCGCCCTCATCCTGTGGGCATCGCTGCATGCCGACATGGGCGCCCGCAATCCGGACGAGAAGCTGCGCCAGACATCGGAAGACATTCTGGGCCTGCTGACGCCGGTGCTGAAGGGCGTGTTCACCGATCGCGGCTTCGACAATGCGGTGAAGGCGCAGCAGGTGTTCGGCGGCCACGGCTATATCTCGGAAGGCGGCATGGAGCAGTTCGTCCGCGACGCCCGCATCGCCATGATCTACGAGGGCGCCAACGGCATCCAGGCGCTCGATCTCGTCGGCCGCAAGCTGCCGAAAGACGGCGGTCGGGCGCTGACGGCTTTTCTCAACGAGGTGAATGCCTATCTGAAGGAAGAAGAGGCGGATGCGGCGATGAAGCCGTATACGGCCGGCCTCAAACAGGGTGTCGGACACTTGCAGCAGGCGACCATGTGGCTGATGCAGAACGCCATGGCGAAGCCCGACAATGCCGGCGCCGGCTCCTACGACTATATGCATCTCTTCGGCCTGGTCGCACTGGGCTATATGTGGTGCAAGATCGCCAAGGCGGCGATGGCCAGAAAGACGGCCGACGCCTCGCAGGCGGCGGTGATGGACGCCAAGCTCATCACCGGCAAATTCTTCATGGAACGGATGATGCCGGAAACAGCGGCGCATCTCGCCCGTATCTCGTCCGGCGCGGATACGATGATGTCGATGCCCGCGGAAGCATTCTAGAGAATAAGCGGTTCAAGGATTTGGAGGAGCGACATGCCCGAAGCATTCATTTATGACGCGGTGCGCACCCCGCGCGGACGCGGCAAGGCGGACGGCTCGCTGCACGAGGTCTCGACGCTCGGGCTGGCGACCACGGCACTTGCGGCTATCAAGGAGCGCAACAAGCTCGACACCAAGCTCATCGATGACGTCGTGCTCGGCTGCGTCGATCCGGTCGGCGAGGCCGGCGGCGATATCGCCCGCGTGGCCGCGCTGACCGCCGAATACGGCGAGCATGTGCCGGGCGTGCAGATCAACCGCTTCTGCGCCTCGGGCCTCGATGCGGTGAACTTCGCCTCGGCGCAGGTGATGTCGGGCCAGCACGACATGACGATCGGCGGCGGCGTCGAAGCCATGAGCAGGGTCGGCATCGGCGCCTCGGGCGGCGCCTGGCCGGTCGATCCGACCATCGCCATCCCCTCCTATTTCATGCCGCAGGGCGTGTCCGCCGATCTCATCGCGACGAAATACGGTTTTAGCCGCGACGATGTCGACGCCTATGCGGTGGAGAGCCAGAAGCGCGCCGCCCGCGCGTGGCAGGAAGGCCGGTTCGCCAAGTCGATCGTGCCGGTGAAGGACGTCAACGGCCTGACCATCCTCGCCAAGGACGAGCATATGCGGCCGTCCACCGACATGCAGACACTGGCGGCGCTGAAGCCATCGTTCGCGATGATGGCCGACCAGGGCGGCTTTGCGGCCGTCGCCATCCAGGCGCATCCGGAGATCGAGGCGCTGAACCACGTCCATCACGCCGGCAATTCGTCGGGCATCGTCGATGGCGCCGCCGCCGTGCTGATCGGCAATGCGGAAGCGGGCAAGGCCGCCGGCCTGAAGCCGCGCGCGCGCATCCGCGCCTTCGCCAACATCGGCTCGGAACCGGCGATGATGCTGACCGGCCCCGTCGACGTGACCAAGAAAGTGCTCAAGCGCTCGGGCATGAAACTGTCCGACATCGATCTCTTCGAGGTCAACGAGGCCTTCGCCTCGGTGGTGCTGCGCTTCATGCAGGCGTTCGACGTCGATCAGTCGAAGCTCAACGTCAATGGCGGCGCCATCGCGCTCGGCCATCCGCTCGGCGCCACCGGCGCCATGCTGCTTGGCACTGTGCTCGATGAGTTGGAGCGCACCGGCAAGGCGACGGCGCTGATCACGCTTTGCATCGGCGCCGGCATGGGCACGGCGACGATCATCGAGCGCGTCTGATTTTACTCATAAAGAGGGCCGAGCCAATGAGCAGCACCTTGAACCTCAAGAACTTCACCTTCGAGACCGACGCCGACGGCATTGCCCTTCTCACCTGGGACATGCCCGACCGTTCGATGAACGTCATCACCCAGGAGGTGATGAGCGAACTCGAACAGGTCATCGACACGGTCGTGGCTGATGCCGCCATCAAGGGCTGCGTCATCGTCTCCGGCAAGAAGGACAGTTTCTCCGGCGGCGCCGACCTGACCATGATGGAAGGGTTCGGCGGCCGGCTCGCGACGATGATCAAGTCGGACGGTTACGAGAAGGCGATGCAGTTCTTCTTCGACGGCACACGCTCGCTGTCGGTGCTCTATCGCAAGCTCGAGACCTGCGGCAAACCCTTCGTTGCCGCGATCAACGGCGTGGCGCTTGGCGGCGCGTTCGAAATGGCGCTGGCCTGCCACTATCGCGTGCTGTCGGATTCCGACAAGACACGCGTCGGCCTGCCGGAAGTGAAGGTGGGTCTCTTCCCCGGCGCCGGCGGCACGCAGAGGGTGGCGCGCCTGATGCAGACGGGTGACGCCCTGCAGATGCTGTTCAAAGGCGACCAGTTGCGTCCTGCCGCAGCCAAGAGCATGGGGCTTGTGCACGAGGTTGTGCCGGCGGCAGATCTCGTCGCCAAGGCGAAAGCGTGGATCGCGGCCGGCGGCAAAGGCATCGCGCCCTGGGACGATCCGAAGTTCCGCAATCCGTCCGGCAAAGTGTTCTCGCCTGCCGGCATGATGGTGTGGCCCGCCGCCAATGCCATCTACCGCCGCGAGACGCAGGACAATTATCCCGCCATCAAGGCGATCCTGCACGCGGTCTATGAAGGCCTGCAACTGCCGATGGATCTGGCACTGCGTGTCGAAAGCCGCTGGTTCGCCAAGATCCTGCGCTCGCCGGAAGCGCGCGCCATGATCCGCACCCTGTTCATCTCCATGGGCGAACTGAACAAGGGCGCGCGTAGGCCTGCGGGTATTGCACCATCGGCGCCGAAGAAGATCGCCGTGCTCGGCGCGGGCTTCATGGGCGCGTCGATCGCCTATGTCAGCGCGCTCGCCGGCATCGAGGTGGTGCTGATCGACCGTGATCAGGAATCGGCCGACAAGGGCAAGCAGCTCTCGCACAAGCTGATGACCGACCAGATCATGAAAGGCCGCGCCAAGACCGCCCAGCGCGACGAGTTGCTGGCGCGCATCGAGGCGACGCCCGACTATTCGAAGATCGCCGATTGCCAGATGGTGATCGAGGCCGTGTTCGAGGATCGCGCGGTGAAGGCGGAGGCCACGAAGAAGGCGCAGGAGTTTCTTTCGCCCGACGCGGTCTTTGCCTCCAACACGTCGACCCTGCCGATCACGTCCCTGGCCGAGAACTATTCCCGGCCGGATCATTTCATCGGCGTGCATTTCTTCTCGCCGGTGGAGCGGATGATGCTGGTCGAGGTGATCCTCGGCAAGAAGACCGGCGACAAGGCGCTCGCCATGGCGCTCGATTATGTGCGCGCCGTGCGCAAGACGCCGATCGTCGTCAACGACAGCCGCGGCTTCTTCGCCAACCGGTGCGTGCTCAATTACATCCTCGAAGGCCATCTCATGTTGATGGAAGGCGTGCCCGCGGCGATGATCGAGAACATCGCCAAGAAGGCCGGCATGCCGGTCGGCCCGCTGTCGCTCAACGATGAAGTGGCGCTCGATCTCGGCTGGAAGATTCTGCAGGCGGCCAAGAAGGATCTCGGTCCGCAGGCTGTCGACGCCAATCAGGAAAAGCTGCTCGAGGAAATGGTGGTCAAGCAGGGCCGCCTCGGCCGCAAGAACGGCAAGGGCTTCTACGACTATCCCGAGAAGGGCCAGAAGAAGCTGTGGCCGGGCCTTGCCGCGCTGCAGCCGAAACATCTCGATCCTGACACGCTCGACCGCGAGGAACTGCAGCAGCGCCTGCTGGTGACGCAGGCGCTGGAAGCGGCCCGCACGGTCGAGGATCACGTCATCGTCGATCCGCGCGAGGCCGATGTCGGCTCGATCCTCGGCTTCGGCTTCGCCCCGTTTACGGGTGGCGTGCTGAGCATGATCGATGGCATGGGCGCGGCGAAGTTCGTGGCGCTGTGCCAGAAGCTGGAAGCCAAGTATGGTGCGCGTTTCAAGCCGTGTGCGTTGCTGATCGACATGGCGTCGAAAGGCGAGACGTTTTACGGGCGGTTCGGGGCGGCGAAGAAGGCGGCGTAAGTCTTGCCATTTAAGCCGCCACCTTCCGACCTCCACCACGTCATGCCCGCGCTTGTCGCGGGCACCCACGCCGTGGGACGCCATCACGCTGCAGAATAGACGGGGGCGCATACTTGAACACTGAAGCAGCGTCACCGCGTGGATACCCGCGACAAGCGCGGGCATGACGCGTTGGGTCGCTTTGGAATCACGACGTAGAATGCAGTGCTTCGTCATTCACGCCGCGACTTCGCCGCCTTCTTAGCGCCACGCCCGCGCTCCCTTACAAATTTAAATCCTCATACAAATCCCGCCACTCCGGATTCAGATCGAGAATCATGCGCACCTTCCAGGCGCGTGACCAATGCTTCATCGTTTTCTCGCGCTGAATCGCATCCCGAATGTCATGATGCGCCTCGTACCAGACCAGCCGCTTCAATTTATATTGACGCGTGAAGCCGGGCGCAGTGCCTTCGCGATGTTCCCAAGCGCGTCGGGCCAGATCGCTCGTCACGCCAAGATAGAGCGTGCCGTTGGCCTTATTGGTCATGATGTAGACGAAGCCACCCTTCATCAGGAGATGCTAAGATTCAGGCGTCTTGCCGGCAAGCGGCCGCGACGCTTAGCGTGTCTTCTGAGCCGTACCTGCGCACCACGGCGTGGGTGCCCGCGACAAGCGCGGGCATGACGGCGAGGAACTGGATAGATCAGCCCGGATATGCCATAGACCCCCGCATGCCCACGCCTCTCACGGTCAAGATCTGCGGTCTTTCCACGCCACCCACCCTGGCGGCGGCGCTCGATGCCGGCGCCGACATGGTCGGTTTCGTGTTTTTTCCGCCGAGCCCGCGGCATCTGTCGCTGGAGACGGCCCGGGCCTTAAGCGCGCAGGTCGGCGGCAAGGCCTTGAAGGTGGCTCTCTCGGTCAATGCCGACGACGCCCTGCTCGATGGCATCGTCGCCGCGCTGGCGCCCGACTGGCTGCAGTTGCACGGCCGCGAGACGCCGGAGCGCGTCCGGGCGATCAAGGCCCGGTTCGGCCTGCCGGTGATGAAGGCCTTGCACATTTCCACCCCTGACGATCTCGCCGCCATCGCCGCCTATGACGGCGTCGCCGACCGGCTGATGTTCGATGCCAAGCCGCCGAAAGGCGCGCTGCTGCCCGGCGGCAATGGCGCGGCTTTCGACTGGACGATCCTGGAAAATCTGACCGTGCAGGCACCGTGGATGCTGTCGGGCGGGCTCGGTCCCAACAACGTCGGCGAGGCGCTGCGGATCACCCGCGCGCCGGGAGTCGACGTGTCGTCCGGGGTCGAGCGCGCGCCGGGCATCAAGGACGAGGGGCTGATCGCCGATTTCGTGGCCCGGGCGCGCGCCGCGGTGCTTTCGCTTGGTTCTCCGGCCAATCCGGCCTAAGAGAGGCGGAATCTCGGAGACCGTCTTGCAACACCAGAAGCCCAATTCCTTCAGATCCGGCCCGGACCCTACCGGGCATTTCGGCATTTTCGGCGGCCGTTTCGTCGCTGAAACCCTCATGCCGCTCATTCTGGAGCTGGAACAGGCTTACAAGGCAGCGCAGGCGGACCCCTCCTACCAGGCCGAACTCGACCATCTGGCCACCCATTACGTCGGCCGGCCGAGCCCCCTCTATTTCTGCGAACGCATGAGCGAGCACCTCGGCGGCGCGAAAATCTACTTCAAGCGCGAAGAGCTGAACCACACCGGCTCGCACAAGATCAACAATGTGCTGGGCCAGATCCTGCTGGCGCGGCGGATGGGCAAGAAGCGCATCATCGCCGAGACGGGCGCCGGCCAGCACGGTGTCGCCACCGCGACGGCCTGCGCCAAATACGGCCTCGAATGCATTGTCTATATGGGCGCGGTCGATGTCGAACGGCAAAAGCCCAATGTGTTTCGCATGCAGATGCTGGGCGCCAAGGTCGTGCCCGTGCAGTCCGGCGCGCGGACCTTGAAGGACGCCATGAACGATGCGCTGCGCGACTGGGTGACCAATGTCGCCGACACGTTCTATTGCATCGGCACGGCGGCTGGTCCGCATCCCTATCCGGCCATGGTGCGCAACTTCCAGAGCGTCATCGGCAATGAAGTGCGCCAGCAAATGCAGGAGATCGAAGGCCGGCTGCCGGATTCGCTGATCGCCTGTGTCGGCGGCGGCTCCAATGCCATCGGCCTGTTCCATCCCTTCCTCGACGATCCATCGGTCGAAATCTACGGCGTCGAAGCGGCCGGCCATGGGCTCGATGTGCCCGATGGCCACGCGGCCTCGCTGGCCGGCGGCCGCCCCGGCGTGCTGCACGGCAACCGCACCTATCTGCTGATGAATGACGACGGCCAGATCAACGAGGGCCATTCGATTTCCGCCGGCCTCGATTATCCCGGCATCGGCCCGGAACACGCCTGGCTGAAGGAAACCGGCCGCGTCACCTATCTGTCGGCGACAGACAAGGAGACGCTTGCCGCCTTCCAGTTCTGCTGCCAGCAGGAAGGCATCATTCCGGCGCTCGAATCTTCCCATGCGCTGGCGAAGATGATGGAACTGGCGCCGAAAAAGCCGAAGGATCACCTGATGGTGGTCAATCTCTCGGGACGCGGCGACAAGGATATTTTCAGCGTCGCCGAGCACCTCGGCGGGATGTGATTTCCGGTCTGTAAGCGCCTTCCACCGCCTCGCCGTCATGCCCGCACTTGTTGCGGGCACCCACGCCGAGGGGCGCCATAATGCTTCAGAAAAGGCACTTTCCGCCATTCTGCGGAGACAACGCAGTTGCACCGCGTGGGTGCCCGCAACAAGTGCGGGCATGACGTTGAAGCGTTGAAACTTTGTATACCAGCATCCAAAGACGCATTTCATCGCACCTCTTCTCCCGCCCTTGCGCGCCATCCCCCCGGCCCCTATACGAAAGTCGCCGGCAAAATCGCCTCCTGGAGGGCGGTTTTGACGAGCCAAGTGCAACAATTACGGGCGAAATGGCCAGGGACGGTTTGGCATGGGACAGTTCGGCATCGGGCAGCCGGTCAGGCGCAAGGAAGACGTGCGGCTGCTGACCGGCAAGGGGCAGTATACGGACGATATCAACGTTGAAGGCCAGGCCTGGGCCGCCTTCGTGCGTTCCTCTCACGCCAATGCGAAGATTCTCGCCGTCGACACGTCGGCGGCGCTGGAGCTCCCGGGCGTCGTCGCGATCTTCACCGGCAAGGATATGGAAGCCGCCGGCGTCGGCGTCCTGGTCAACGAAGCCGCCTACAAATATCGCGACGGCAAGCCGATGAACAAGCCGTCGCGGCAGGTCATGCCGACGGCGCAGACGCGCTTCGTCGGCGAAGTGCTCGCCATCGTCATCGCCGAAAGCGCCGAACTGGCGCGCGAGGCGGCCGAAGCGGTGGAATTCGACTTCGAATCCCAGCCCGCCATCGCCAGCACGGCGCGGGCGCTCGATGCGGATGCGCCGAAGGTCTGGCCGGAATACGGCACCAACGAAGTGGTGCATTGGGAATATGGCGACCAGAGCGATGTGGAAGCCAAACTGCAAGCCGCGCACAAGCGGATCACCGTCGACCTGATCAACAACCGCGTCGCACCGAGCCCGATGGAGCCGCGCTGCGTGGTGGCGACCTATGACGGCGCCGACAATATGCTGACGGTCTATTCGCCGACACAGGGCGGCCGCCGGCTGCAGACCATGCTGGCGAAGAACCTGCTGAAAATGCCGATGGACAAGGTGCGGATCATCTCGCACGACACCGGCGGCGGCTTCGGCGTGCGCAGCAAGATGTATCCCGAGACCGTGGCTGTGGCCTTCGCGGCGAAGCAGCTCGGCCGGCCGGTGAAATGGCGCGGCGACCGGGTCGAGACCTTCATGTCCGACTATCATGGCCGCGACCAGATCAACCATGCCGAGATGGGCATGGACAAGGATGGCCGTATCATCGCGCTGAAGCTCGAGACTCTGCTCAATGTCGGCGCTTATCTGTCAGAGAACGGCCTGCGTCTTCCCATGGAAGGCGGCGGCCGCATTATCCCTTGCGTCTATCACGTGCCGGATTTCTATTTCTCGGTGAAGCCGCTGTTCACCAACACGGTCTGCACCGACACCTATCGCGGCGCAGGGCGGCCGGAAGCCAATTACATCACCGAGCGGCTGATGGATGCGGCGGCGGATGCCTTCAATGTGTCGCGCGATGAAATCCGCCGGCGCAATTTCATCACCCCGGAGCAGATGCCCTACAAGACGCATCTCGGCTTCGTGCTCGACTCCGGTGATTTCGCAGGCACCATGGATATGGCGATGAAGGCGGCGCATTGGGATGCGTTCGCGCAGCGCCGCAAGGAGGCGGAAGCGCGCGGGAAACTGCGCGGCATCGGCCTTGCGGTATTCATCGAAGGCGCCGGCAGCCGGCCTGTCGAAGGCATGCGCGTGCGCTTCGAGGAGAATGGCGACGTCAGCGTCATCGCCGGCACCTACAACCACGGACAGGGCCATGCGACGGTCTATTCGCAGCTCGTCAATGAGTTCCTCGGCGTCGATTACGACAAGGTCAAACTGATCAACGGCGACACCGCCAATTCACCGGCCATGTCGAACGGTTCGTTCGGCTCGCGCTCGTCGATGGTCGGCGGTGGCGGCATCAACCGCGCCTCGAAGCTGATCATCGCCAAGGGCAAGAAAATCGCTGGCCATCTGCTGCAGGCTGATCCCGAAGCTGTGACGTTCGAAGCCGGCGTGTTCAAGGCCGGCGCCGGTACGATGACGATCGACGAAGTGGCCGCGGCCTCGCGCGATCCGAAGAAACTGCCGGACGGCGTGACGCCTGGCCTCGACGAGGAAGTGACGTACGAGAACGATGTCGAGAACTTCCCCAACGGCGCGCATGTGGTCGAGGTCGAAGTCGATCCTGATACGGGCGTGCTGCAGATCGTCGGTTATGTGGCGGTCGACGATTGCGGCATCGTGCTCAATCCGTTCATCGTACACGGCCAGGTCTACGGCGGCGTCGCGCAGGGCGTCGGCCAGGCGCTCACCGAAGACGTGCTTTACGACGACGACGGGCAATTGCTGACGGCGTCCTACATGGACTACGGCATGCCGCGCGCCGGACTGATGGCGCATGTGGAGGCCCTGTTCAACGTGGTGCCGGCGAAGACCAACGAGCTCGGCGTCAAGGGCGCCGGCGAAGCGGGCGCCACCGGCGCACCACCGGCGGTCGTCTCGGCGCTGTGCAACGCGCTCGAGCCCTACGGCATCCGCCATATCGACATGCCGCTGACGCCGGAGAAGATCTGGCGGGCGATCCAGGCCGCGCGCACCGGCAAGGCCGCGTGATGCTGCACAATAACAAAATTCCGCTGATGAGACGGAGGCAAGATTGACCATAGACGTGACATTGAAAGTCAACGGCGTCGAGCGCAGTGCAAAGGTTGAGGCCCGCACCCTGCTCGCCGAACTGCTGCGCGACCATCTGAAACTCACCGGCACCCATGTCGGTTGCGATACGACGCAATGCGGTTGCTGCGTCGTGCATCTCGACGGCAAGGCCATCAAGTCCTGCACCATCCTGGCCGTGCAGGCGAAGGGCCGTTCCGTGACGACGATCGAAGGCCTGGCGGCGCCGGATGGCACCCTGCATCCGATGCAAGAAGCGTTTCGCGAACATCACGGCCTGCAGTGCGGCTTCTGCACGCCGGGCATGGTGATGATGGGCGCCGATATCGCGCGCCGCAATCCGGGCGCTGACGAGCACACCGTGCGTCATGAGCTCGAAGGCAATATCTGCCGTTGCACCGGCTATCAGGGCATCGTCGAGGCGATCCTGTCGGTGGCCAATCCCGACGCCGTGCGGAAGGATCATCACTGATGCGCGACTTCGACTATCATCTCGCGGCCGACGTGAAATCCGCGATCGAGACCTTGCGCAATTCCGAAGACGGCAAGATCGTCGCCGGCGGCATGACCCTGCTGCCGACGTTGAAGCAGCGCCTCGCCGCGCCGTCCGATCTCATCGATCTCGGCGGCATCGACGCTTTGCGTGGGATCAGCATCGAAGACAATCACGTCGTCATCCGCGCCATGACCATCCATGCCGATGTCGGCGCGTCGGACGTGGTGAAGAAGGCCATTCCGGCGCTGGCCGTGCTCGCCGGCGGCATCGGCGATCCGGCCGTGCGCCATCGCGGCACCATCGGCGGCTCGATCGCCAATTCCGATCCGGCGGCGGATTATCCCGGCGGCGTCATGGGCCTGGGCGCGACCATCGTCACCGACCGGCGGGAGATCGCGGGCGATGACTTCTTTCTCGGCCTGTTCGAGACGGCGCTGGAGCCCGACGAGCTCATCACCTCGGTGCGCTTCCCGATCCCCGACCAGGCGCATTACATCAAGTTCAAGCATCCCGCGTCCGGCTACGCCGTCGTCGGCGTCATGGTGTCGAAAACCGGCGGCAAGGTCCGGGTCGGCGTCACCGGGGCCGGCCCCTGCGCCTTCCGCGTCACGGCCTTCGAGACCGCGCTGGAGAAGAGTTTTTCTCCCGACGCCATCGCCGACATCACGGTCGATGCCGAGGACCTGAACACGGATATCAATTTCAGCGCCGAGTACCGCGCCCATATCGTGGGGGTTCTGGCCCGGCGCTGCGTCGCGGCCCTGACAAAAGGCTGAAATCGGCTCCAAAATGGGTGAAAACCCCAAAATTGGCCGCGCCGGAAATTTCCGATTTTCGGCGCGCCGTGCTAACCCCTGCGCCATGACAACCCGTATCGACCAGCGTTTCGCTCACTGCCAGGCTGAAGGCCGCGCCGCCCTCGTCACATTCCTCATGTGCGGCGACCCGGACATCGCCTCCTCCCTCGAGATCATCAAGGCCCTGCCGGCTGCGGGCGCCGATGTGATCGAGATCGGCATGCCGTTCACCGATCCGATGGCCGACGGTCCGTCGATCCAGGCGGCGGGGCTCAGGGCTCTCAAGGCCGGCACCACCTTGCGCAAGACGCTCGAGGTCGTCGCCGATTTCCGCAAGCACGATAACGACACGCCGATCGTGCTGATGGGCTATTACAATCCGATCTATATCTACGGCGTCGGAAAATTTCTGGCCGATGCGCGCGCCATCGGCGTCGACGGCCTGATCATCGTCGACCTGCCGCCGGAAGAGGACAAGGAATTGTGCCTGCCGGCGCTCAAGGCCGGTGTTAATTTCATCCGCCTGGCGACGCCGACGACCGACGACAAGCGGCTGCCCTCCGTGCTCTCCAACACCTCCGGCTTCGTCTATTACGTCTCGATCACCGGCATCACCGGCGCCTCGATCCCGGATTATTCCAGGGTGGCCGAGGCAGTGACGCGCATCAAGCGTCACACGGACCTGCCGGTGGCCGTCGGTTTCGGCGTCAAGAACGCCCAGTCCGCCGCCGCAATTGCGGCGCATGCGGATGGTGTAGTGGTCGGCACGGCGCTGGTCGACGCCCTGAAGAATTCCCTCGATGCCTCCGATCGGCCGACCGCCGGCACCGTTGCCGCGGTGACGAAACTGGTCAGTGAACTCGCGGGCGGTGTGCGTAGTGCGCGTCCCGCCGCTGCCGAGTAAACCGCCGCCGAGTAGAGTAAGGGTTACCGATGAACTGGATGTCGAATGTCGTTCCGCCGCGTATCCGCTCGTTCCTGAAACGGGAGACGCCGGAAAACCTCTGGGTGAAATGCCCGGAAAGCGGCCAGCTCGTTTTCCATAAGGACATCGAAGCCAATCTCTATGTCATTCCGGGCTCGGGCTATCACATGCGCTTCCCGGTCAAGGCGCGGCTCGCCAGCCTGTTCGACGGCGGCGCCTATGATGAGCTGCCGCTGCCGGAAGTGCCAGCCGATCCGCTGAGGTTCCGCGACATGAAGCGCTATACGGACCGGCTCAAGGAATATCGCACCAAGACCGGTAAACCCGATTGCGTGACCCTTGCCACCGGCCAACTCGGCGGCCTTGAGGTGACGGTGGGCGTGCAGGATTTCGATTTCATCGGCGGCTCGCTCGGCATGGCGGCCGGCGAGGCGATCATCTCCGGCATGGAAGCGGCCGTGGCGCGCAAGACGCCGTTCATCATGTTCACGGCGTCGGGCGGCGCGCGCATGCAGGAAGGCATGTTCTCGCTGATGCAGATGCCGCGCACCACCGTCGCCGTGCGCCGCCTGCGCGAGGCACGCCTGCCCTATATCGTGGTGCTGACCAATCCGACCACCGGCGGCGTCACCGCCTCCTACGCCATGCTCGGCGACGTGCAGATTTCGGAACCGGGCGCGGTGATCGGCTTTGCCGGCGCAAGAGTCATCGAGCAGACCATTCGCGAGAAACTGCCGGAAGGCTTTCAGCGCGCCGAATATCTCAAGGCCCATGGCATGGTCGATATGGTGGTGCCGCGCGCCGAGCTGCGCACCACCCTGGTGCGCCTGTGCCGTCTTTTGACCAAGCAACCGGCGCAACCGGCCCTGCCGCCGCCTGCGTCCGAGGCTGCCTGAGCGACCAAAACCATGGATGCGGCGAAAACCTCCGTGCCAACGTCCGAGGCCATTCTGGCGCGGTTTCTCGACCTGCATCCGCGCAAGATCGACCTGTCGCTGGGCCGCATCGAAAAGCTGCTCGCCAAGCTCGGCCATCCGCAGCACCGGCTGCCGCCGACCATCCATGTCGCCGGCACCAACGGCAAGGGCTCGACCATCGCCTTCATGCGCGCCATGCTGGAGGCCGCGGGCAAGAGCGTGCACGTCTACACCTCGCCGCATCTGGTGAACTTCCACGAGCGCATTCGCCTCGGTGAACCAGGCGGCGGCAGGCTCGTCGATGAAGAGCGCCTGATCGGCGCGCTCGAAACCTGCGAGAAGGTCAATGCGGGCGAGCCGATCACCATCTTCGAGATCATCACCGCGGCGGCGCTCTATCTCTTCGCCGAACATCCAGCCGATGTGCTGCTGCTCGAAGTCGGCCTCGGCGGCCGCTACGACGCGACCAATGTGATCGAGCGGCCCGTCGTCAGCGTGATCACGCCGGTCTCCATCGACCATGTGGAATTTCTCGGCCCGACGATCGAAGGCATCGCGCTGGAGAAAGCCGGCATCCTCAAGCGCAATGCGCCCGCCGTGCTGTCCTGGCAGAGCGCCGCGGCGTTCGATGTGATCGAGCGCGAGGCGGACCGTGTCGGTGCGCCGCTCATCGTCGCCGGGCAGGATTTCAACTGCTATGAAGAGCGCGGCCGTCTCGTCTATGAAGATGTGAAAGGCCTGGTGGATTTGCCGTTGCCGCGGTTGCCCGGCCATCACCAGCTTGAAAACGCCGCCACCGCCATCGCGGCGCTACGGCAGTTCCTGCCGGGCCTCACGGCTGAGGCTTTCGACGCGGGCATCCTGAACGCCGACTGGCCGGCGCGCCTGCAAAGGCTGAAACAGGGCCGGCTTGCCGACATGCTGCCGGCCGGCGGCGAACTCTGGCTCGACGGCGGCCACAATGTCGCCGGCGGCAAGGTGCTGGCCGAGGCCATGGCGGATTTCGAGGAGCAGGCGGCGCGGCCGCTTATTCTCATCTGCGGCACCTTGACGACGAAGGATACGGCTGGCTTTCTGGCGAGCTTCACCGGGCTGGCGCGCGAGGTCATCGCCGTGCCGATCGGCGGCGAACATCAGGCGCGCAGCGCGCAGGATGTCGCCGAGGCGGCGCGGGCCAGTGATCTTCCCGCCTCGACGGCGGAGAGTTTCGAAGCAGCCATCGCCGGCATCGCCGCGCGGTCCTGGCCGGTGCCGCCGCGCGTGCTGATCGCCGGGTCGCTCTATCTGGCCGGCGAAGTGCTGAGGGCCAACGGCACGGTGCCGGAGTAGAGCCATGTCGCGCCGGATCGACAAATCCTGGACCGTGTTCGACAGCGTCGAAAATCCCGAGCATGACCGCTGCGTCGACCTGTTTTCGCGCCCCGACGGCAGTTTCGGTTTCGAGGAATTCCGCCGTGACGTGGAAGACGCCGGCGCCTGGACACCAGTGCAGTATTTTTCCGGCGCGGTCTATGCTTTCAGGGACGACGCCCTGAAAGCTGCCGTCGAAAGCGTGACCTGGCTCGCCGAGGCGCTGGCGCGGCGCGGATAGTCATCCACAGGATGAGGCGAATAAACAAAACATGTGCGCTCCATCCTCACGGATGAGCGGCCTGCAGGAATTGCCTGGAGTTAACTGTATAAGATGCCCTCATCCGGCCCTCGCTACGCGAGGGCCACCTTCTCCCGTGGAACGGGAGAAGGAGAAGCGAACCTGGAGCCCGATATGCCCTCTTCCCCGACAGTTTCGCCCGCCAGCCGCGCCCGGCTGGCCGACATTATTTTTGCGCGCTCGTTCGGGCGCGGCAAAATCACCCTCGCTTCGGGCAAGGAAAGCGATTTCTACTTCGACATGAAGCCGACCATGCTCGACCCAGAGGGGGCCAGCCTGATCGCCCATCATCTGTTCGCCGCCATCGCGGACGTGGGCGCGGACTATGTCGGCGGCCTCGAAATGGGCGCCGTGCCGATCACCGGCGGCGTCTGCCAGCATAGCTTCGAGATGGGCAAGCCGATCCGCGGTTTCTTCGTGCGCAAGCAGGCCAAGGGCCACGGCGCGAAGAAGCTGGTGGAAGGACTGACGAAAGCCGAAAGCCTGTCGGGTAAGAAAATCATTATCGTCGAGGATGTCACGACCACGGGCGAATCCGCCTACAAGGCCATCGAATCCTGCCGCGAGGGGGGCGCGGAGGTTATCCTCGTGGTTTCGCTGGTCGACCGGCAGGACGGCGCGGAAGAGTTTTTTTTGAGTAAGAATGTGCCTTTCAAATCGCTTTACCAAGCATCCGAGTTCCTTTCGCGCTCGTAGACGCCCCAGGCAAAACTGCTGCGCAAAGCGGCGTAACGTAGCCATAAACGCCAACAGCGCGCCCGGAAGCCGGACGCGCTGTTGATGAATTTCAATCAGACAAAGGGCGGCGCTCAGGCGCCGACCATTGTATTAGGCGATGGACTCTTCAATCCACTTGGCCAGCGCGCCCTTAGGCGATGCGCCAACCTTCTGAGAGGCGAGCTTGCCGTCCTTGAAAAGCATCAGGGTCGGGATCGAGCGGATGCCCATCTTGCCCGGGACGCCCGGGTTTTCATCGACGTTCATCTTGACGATCTTGACCTTGCCGGCCATCTCGCCGGCGATTTCTTCCAGCGAAGGCCCGATCATTTTACAGGGGCCGCACCATTCGGCCCAAAAATCGACGACGACCGGCTCGCTGGACTTCAGGACGTCAGCTTCAAAGGTGGCGTCTGTCACTTTTGCGGTAGCCATTGGATATTCCTTATAATTCGGGGGCGAGATGATTCCCGCATTCGGCCTTCAAAGTATGAACGTGCCCCCTGCCCGTCAAGAAGCACGGCTGATCACGATTGCGTCGTTTGCCCCAGGATCCGCTCCAGCGCAGCCTTGAGCATGTCGCCTGGAAGCTCGACCGCCGTGGCATTGGCGGTCCAGACGATGAAGGGACGCACTGTTTTTCCGGGATAAAGTGGCTCAACCGCCGCCCGGTAAAGCGCCATCTGGGCGATATAGGCGGTGGGCGCCACCTCTGCCGGGCGCGGCGTCCCGGTCTTGAAATCGGCCAGAAGGACATCGTTTTCGAGCACCGCCAGCCGGTCGATGCGGCCGGCGATTTCCAGCGGTCCGGCCGGACCCAGAACCTTGCCGGCAATGGCGATCTCGGCGCGGGAGCCCGGCCCGAACAGGGCCGCGACGCCGGGGGCGGCCAGTAGCGTCAGCGCCTGCCCGGCGACGCCTGCCCGCTCCGCCTCGCTCAACGCCCTGCCCCGCGCCGCCAGATAGCGGGCGGCAGCGGCGGCGCGGTCGGGTGCCGGCACATCGGGCAGATATTGCAGCAAGGAGTGCATGAGCGAGCCGATCGCCAGCCCGCTGGTGACGCCGCCGGCATTGGCGCGCGCATCGAGCTGGTCGGCGGCGGCAAGCGCGGTGGATGGACTGAGCGGCGGCGCGACCGGCGCCTCGCGCGGCGCGGCGCGCCAGAGCCAATGATCCGCCGGCGGTTTTTCCGGCACGGGCGCCGCGGCCTTTGCCGCCACGGCGGCTTGCGCCGTGGAGCCGATGCACAGCACGGTGCGGCTCGCGTCCCAGGGGGCCGGCACGGTTTCCATGCGGTCAGCCAGTGCCTGGTAGATGATGTTGTACCAAGACGACGGAGGAGGCTCCAGCTTGCCGCGGAAGCCGCAAATATAGAGCCGCTCCTCGGCGCGCGTCATCGCCACATAGAGCAGACGGCGGTACTCGCGATCCTGATCGAGGCGCGCCCGTTCGATCGCCTCGTTGACCGGCGGCGGATCTTCCCGCTTGGCCTTGCGCCAGACCGGCACCTCAACACCATCGTCGTCGAGCAGAACGATATTGGGATCGTAGCGGCCGGTGGCGGCGCCCGTCGTATCGGGCAGGAAGACGATCTTGCCTTCAAGCCCCTTGGCCGCATGCACGGTCATCACCCGCACCACCTCGCCGGCGGCTTCGAGATCGCGCTTCACCGAGGCTTCCGTCGCGCTCAGCACATGCAGGAAAGTGAAGAGCGAGGGCGGCTGCTGCTGCTCGTGCTGCAGCGCGCGGTTGAGAAACTCATCGATAGCGTCATTGGCTTCCACGCCGAGACGAGTCAGCAAAGCGTGACGGCCGCGTTCGACGCCGAGCAGATGGGCGTAGAAGCCGAATGGCGTGAGGCGCGCGGCAAGCCGGCGCCAGCCGTCGATGCGCTGGGCCGCCTGCACATGCCGCGGCGACGGCGAGGCGCACAGCGCCTCATAGAGACTGCCGGCGCGCTTGGGCGCGATGGCGAGCAGGTCGTCGTCGGTCAGGCCGATCAGCGGCGATTTGAGCACGCAGGCGAGCGACAGGTCATCGCGCGGCAGCAGCGCCGTTCGTCCCGCCGCCATCAGATCCATCACGGCGATATGGTCGGTCAGCGACAGCACATCGGCGCCGGCGACCGGCACGCCCGCTGATTTGAGCGCGCGGATGATGGCATTGAAGAAGCGGCTGCGCTTGCGCACCAGGATGATGACATCGCCGGCATTCACCGGCCGCGGCGCGCCGTCCTTGCCATGGACGAACTGGCCGGAGCCGGGCCGCAGCCAGTCGCGGATGACCCGCGCGATGTTCTGCGCGAGGCGCACTTCCGGCGCATTCTGGCCGATGCTGTCGACCGGCAGCAGCCAGGACTCGCTGGTCTCGGTTGCGAGCGGCGCTTCGAGTTCCCAGATTTCGACGAGGCCCGGCAGAAAGCTCTTGTTGGCCTCGTGGCGCATCCAGTTCTCGCCTTGCGAGACCACACCCTTGAAATTCTCGCTGGCCTGAAACGTCGCGTCGACCTGATCGAGCACCATTTTCGCCGAGCGATAGGAGCGCGTCAGTTCGACCGACTTGAAATGATCGCTGCCGCCCGCCTTGCTTTCAAAATAACGGCGCATCTCGACGAAGAGATCCGGGCGTGCACCCTGAAACGAATAGATCGACTGTTTCTCGTCACCCACCGCGAAGATCGTGCGGCGCAGGGCTTCGCGCGCGCCGATGCCGGCGAAGAATTCGCTGGTGAGATTTTCGAGGATCTTCCATTGATCGGGCGACGTGTCCTGCGCCTCGTCGACAAGGATGTGATCGATGCCGCTGTCGAGCTTGTAGAGCACCCAGGACGCATCAGAACGGCCGAGCAAAGTGACGGTGCGTTCGATGAGATCGTTGAAATCGAGCAGACCCTGTGAGGTCTTCAACTGGGCGTAGCGCCTGAAGATCGCCTCGACCAGTTCGAACAGCGCCATGGTGCGGGCGATGCAGGACGCCGCCTTGCGCTTATCGAGAAGCATCGTCACGCGCACGCGCTCGTTCTCAAGCGCATTGACGATGTCGGGCGGCGTCTTGGCGGTGACCAGACGTTTGCGCGGCTCTCCCGCGCCCGTCAGGAATATCTCCCGAATGCTCGCAATCCTGGCGGCCGTATTGTCCGTCTGGATGAATGCCCGCATGCGCAGCGCCTGATCGCGATCGTTCTTGCCCTGCTCAGCAAGCACGCGTGCCATCTCATCCCATTGCGCGGAGGACAGCCCGCCATCGACAATCTCCGCCTCGATGCCGGCAAGAGTCTCGTCCGCATCAAGGCCGAACCGCGCCGCCAGGCGGCGCCCGAAGCCGCCGCCGCGACGGTCGGCCATGGCATCGGCGATCTTGGCGCGCATGGCGAGCGCGCCCTGCAACAATTCGTCGAAACGATCCTGCGTCGTCAGCGAGGCGACAAGCTGCAGGGCCTCGCCGGCCGATGATGCGGGATTGGCGATGGCCAGCGCCAGCACGTCTTCGCGCGCGCGCTGCAGCAAGGTCTGCTGCTCGTCGCCCTCGGCGACGGAGAAACCGGCGGCGATGTTCGCCTCGAAGGGAAACATATGCAGCAGGCGTTCGCAGAAGGCGTGAATGGTCTGGATCTTCAGGCCACCCGGCGTCTCGATCGTCTGGGCGAACAGGGTGCGGGCGAACTCGAGATCGTCGAAATCATGACCGGCGATCTCGCGCACGGCCTCGCGCAAGGCGTCGTCTTCAATCGACGTCCATTGCGACAGCGTGTCGAAGACACGGCGCGCCATGTTGGCGGCAGCCGCCTTGGTGAAGGTGAGGCAGAGAATCTTGCCCGGCGCCACCCTGTTGAGCAGCAGGCGGATGACGCGCTGAGCAAGCACATGCGTCTTGCCCGAGCCGGCATTGGCCGACACCCAGGACGAGTAACGCGGGTTCGAGGCGAGGTTCTGCTCGCGCGAGGATCTCGGTTTTGGCACATAGGAGAAAAGGTCGGTCATTCCTCCTCCCCTGCGGCGCCGAGTGACCATTCATTGACCCGCGCCAGATGATCGTAGGCGCCGAACCGGTTGATGAACTGCGGATAGGGCCGCGACAGATAGGGCGTCTCGAGCCGGTTGAACTCTTCCAGCATATCGACGAGGCCGCTGTAGTGCTCGGCGATCAGGCTTTCGAGCGTCTTGTCGTCCCTGCCCTTGCCGGCCGACCTTTCCTCGCCCGCGTTACTGCTGCCGATCTTGACGTAGAGCGCTTCGCGCACCTTGGAATTGGCCGACGTCGCGAAACCGCCCCGCTCCAGCATGGCCGCTTCCAATGTCACCTGAACGGAGAAGCCTGCCGCAATGGTGGGATGGGTCGGCAGTTGCCCGGTCTTGAAATCGACGATGCGAAAACCGCCATCGATTTCCTCGATCCGGTCCGCTTCGGCGCTGAGGATGAACTGCGAGCCGTCGGACAGCGTGATCGGCAGTTTGCCTTTCTCTTCAACCAGCAGACGCACGATCGATGAGCGGCCGCGCGCATCCCACTCGATATAAGCCAGCAGCGCCGCCTCGATGCGCGGCCAGCGGAAGCCCTTGAAGCCGGGATCCTGCAGAAGATCAGCGAATTCCTCGCGGGCGATCGCGATGATGCGATCGGCCGCGTGCGGCGGCAGTGACGGATCGGGAAATTCCTTCTGGAATTGCGACAGCACGCGATGGGTCAAGGTGCCAGTCTGGCGCGGCCCGTCGTCTTCGTCGGCCTCGTCTAGCGGTTTGAGTTCGAGAATGAACTCCGCATAGATCGAATAAGGATCGCGGCGCATCGCCTCGATGCGCGTGACGCTGAGCCGTTTCGGCCGCAGCGCCACGGGCGGCGTCGGCTTCGGCTGGTCGACGGGTTCGGGCTTTGGCGGCGGCTCGTCGAGCGCACGGGCAAAATGTACCAGCTCTTCGCCGCGCGCCTTGCACTTCTCCCAGGCCGTTGCGCCCGCCAGCGCTTCCATGCGTTGCAGGAAGCGCGAGGCAATAACGGGAGAGCCGCCGCGCTTGGCCGCGCGAGACAGAAACACATTTGGCGCGCCGATCGCCATTTCGAAATCATGCGCCGTCTGGCCGATGCGCCGCTCCGGCGCGGTCAACTCCAATTGCGCGCGCATCGGCCGGTTGAGGAAGGCATCGGTGCGCGCCTGCGGCGGCCACACCGATTCATCGAGCCCGGCAATGAACATGGTGTCAGCGGAAATCAGACGCGCTTCGAGCAGACCCAGAATCTTCAGGCGCGGATGCGCCTGGCGAGGGCCGCGCACGATGGCCTCGCGCGCCAGCCGGTCGAACAGGGACGTATAATCATCAAGCGTGAAATCGAGTTCGACCGGCAGGGTCGCCGCCATGTCCTCGAACAATTGGAGCAAGGTCTCGCCGTCATCGCCGAGGAAGGGCGCAACGTCCGCTTCCTCGCGCAGCAGTTCAAACGAGCGGCGATGCGCCCTCGCCCACTCGCCGAGGCGCGCCTTGCCCGCAATCGCATGCAGCGGCGCGAAGGTCTCACGCAAGCGCTGCAGCAGGCTTGCCACCTGCGTCCAGCGCCTGTCATCGATGGCCTTGACCGCGCGATGGGCATGGTAATCGGACGCTGCCGTGCGGGCCGCCTGCAGGACCTCATCGATCTTGCCGATCTCGAACGCCTGCCCGCGCAACACGCCGATCTCGGTATCGTCGGCCACGTGGCGCAGATCAACGGCTGACAGAGACAGCCGCGTCAGCGGATGCGCCAGCAGGGAAATCCAGTCGCTCGACAGAGGTGCTAACGTCGCGCAGGCAAGCAGCAGGCGCGCCAGAACGCCATGCGGCATGCTGGCCAGAGGATCGCCGCCGGAATCGTCGACCTCGATGTTCCAGCGCGCGAGTTCGGCACGGACGCGCTGGGCGATCGAACGATCGGGCGTCACCAGCGCCGCTGTGTGACCGTGCATCTCGAGCAGCCGACGCATGCCGGCGGCGATGGCGCGCGCCTCTTCGCCCTCGTCATCAGCTTCGATCAGTGCAATGCCGGTCAGCATGTGCGAAAGCTGCGCGTCGCCGGCGTCAGCGCGCCAGTCGCGCCAGGCGTCGGTCGTCTGCGCCGGGCGCAGGGCCTCGCTGATGAAGCGCGCGCGGGCATCGAGCGGCGCTTGCGCGCTGCCGATCACCGACACATCCGGCCGGTCCGCATCGAGACGCTCGAGCAGGGTTTTGAGCGCCGACTGCGGATGGCCTTCAGCAGCGCCGATGCCGACGTTTTCCCAGGCGCGCGCATCGAGAGACAGATCGAGACCGGGAAGGACAACCGCGCCGTTGGCAAGCCCGGCAATGGCGTTGATGAGCAGCGCCGTGGCCTTGTTGGTGCCGGTCGAGCCGAGCACGATCTGTGGGCCGCGTGCTGCAATGGCATCCAGTTGCGCGATGCGCCGCTCGATCATCAGCGCCTGGCGATGCACCCTGTCGTCGCGACTATTCTCGCGCAGCCAGTTTGGCCACATGTCGAAGGCGATCTTGAGAAATTCGAGCGTGATGTTCCAGTATCTGTCGAGATTGTCCGGCGCCAGCGCGCCGAGCTTTTCGAACTCGATGCCTTCGATGACGAATTCATCGATGAGGCCGGCAAGCTCCTGCGCCAGCGCAAAGGCATGCACCGGCGTGGAGGCAACAAGGAACGGCTCGTCAGCATGCATGGCCGGACCGCTCGTCTTGTCGAAATGGACGATGGCATGGCTGATGGCGGCACTCCAGCGCTGCACCAGTTGCGCCAGCACCAGACGGCGATCGAGTTCACCGATGGCCTCCGGCAGATCGGGCTCGTAGCCATCGTCCGCGGGTGCGAACAATTGCCCGGTCTCAATCTCCTCGAAACCGCCGAGCGGCAGGATACGCGGCAGAAAGACAGACGCCTCAGGCACAAGTCGCGCCAGTTCGGAGGCAAGGCCGCGCGCGGCGCGGCGCGTCGGCACATAGATCGTCGCGGAACTCAGCGAGAGAGGGTCGGCGGCATCGGGAAAGCCCGGCACGATCTCGCCCGCCATCAGCGCCCTGGCGAAGGTCGGCAGAAAGGGCGCGCCGGGCGGGATGGTGAAGAGACGCTTGCGTCCCGAATATGTCTTTGCGCTCTCGTTCGGCGCGCCGTTCACAGCACCGACCGTGCGATGGTCTTTTCGGCCTCCGCGATCATTTCAGGCGTGCCGACATGGAGCCAGATGCCTTCCAGCCGCGCGCCGAACAGACGGCCGGCGTCGGCCGCCGCGAAGAAGATCGGCGCGAGGCGAAACACCTCGCGCGTCTCATTGGCGAAAAGCTCCGGCTTGATGATGCCGACACCGGCGTAGACGAAGGCCGAGACATCGCGTTCGTCGCGGCGGATCAGGCGGCCGCTCGGGTCCATATGAAAATCACCGGGCCAGTCGACGCCGATGCTGTTGGACGTGGGCGCCACCAGCAGCAGCACGTCCATCTCATCGGGGTTCCACAATTCGGCGAGCTTTTCGAGATTGGACTTGGCGCCCTCGATCCAGAATGAGTCCGTATTGCAGATGAAGAAGGGATCCTTGCCAAGCTGCGGCAACGCCTTGACGATGCCGCCACCCTGATCGAGCAGTTTGGCGCGCTCATCGGAGATGACGATCTGCGGCGCTTTGCGAGACTTTAGATGCGCCTCTATCTGGTCGGGAAGATAATGGACGTTGACGACCGCGCGTTCGACACCTGCTTCAGCGAAGCGGTCGAGCATATGATCCATCAACGCCTTGCCGCCGACTTCGACCAGCGGCTTTGGCGTCTTGTCGGTGATGGGACGCATGCGGGTTCCCAGTCCCGCAGCGAAGACCATTGCGGTATGCGGCATGTTCTTGATGGGCATCCGGAAGCTGTCTCTAGTCTCAATCGCCGGCCAAACGCGGCAAGTGCGTCTTATACCAGTTTTTCAGGTCGGCGAGCGCTGGATGCTTCAGACCCTTGGCCAGATAATGCTCGATTCGCGGGATATGCGCGAGATACTGCGGCTTGCCGTCGCGCTTGTCCAAACGCGCGAAAATGCCGAGAATTTTTGTCGCACGCTGGGCGCCCATGATGGCATAGGCGCGCACGAAAGCCCCCATGTCGAAGGACGGATCGGCCTCCTTGCGGGTCCTGGCATATTGGCTGAGCAGCCTGAGCTCAAGGTCATCCGGCACGGTCATACGGGCGTCCTGCAACAAAGATGCGACGTCGTAAGCCGGCGATCCCAGTACACAATCCTGAAAATCGATCACGCCAACTCTTTCGATGCCGACGCGGCTGTCGAGCCAGATCAGGTTGGGGGAATGATAATCGCGCAGGGTCCAGGTGGCGGGCGCATTGACGATCTCGTGGAAGACGCTTTTCCACAGATTGGAGAAAGTCGCCTTGGCGCCGGAGGCCAGGTTCACCTTCGCCACATGGGGCGCATACCATTCGGTCAGCAGCTCGATCTCGATCAGCAGCGCGTCCATGTCGTAGGGCGGAATCTTATAGGTGCGGCTGTCGTCGACGGGGACTTCTCTCGGCAGATCGCTGGTGTGCAATTTGGCGAGCGTGCGCACGGCTTCGAGATAGCGATCGGGAACAGGCCCGTTCACATCGATCACCGGCTCGGAGCCGAAGTCCTCGAGAATGGCGAGGCCGTTCTCCATGTCGGTGGCGTAGATCTGCGGTGCGGAGATGCCCTGCTCGTTCAAGGCCCGCGCCATGGCGATGAACGGCACGATGTCTTCGGCCAGGCGCGCGATGGCGCTATACGATTTGCCGTAACGCACCGGCGGCCCGTCGGGCCGCGGCGGTGAAATCATCAGGATCGCCCGGCTGCCATCCTCCTTGACCAGCCGCTCATAGGCGCGCGTCGAGGCATCACCCAGCATGAAGGTGCGTTTGGCCTTGTACCAGTCGGACACCTGCAACAGATTGCGGATCGCGTTGGCGCGCTGCAGCCGTTCGGCCAGAGCGCCGTGGCCGGTGACGATGACCTTGCGGAAATCGAGCGGCCGTTCCGCATCGACATAGAAGGCAATGTCGAGACGATCGGGCGTGACGGCATCGCCGAGACGATCAGGCCATTCGACGAGAACCAGCGCATCGGCGGCGGCTTCGTCCCAGCCGAGCTCGGTCAATTCGCTCGGGGATTTGATGCGGTACAGATCGGCATGCACGATAGGGAATTTCGGCCCGTCGTAAATCTGCATCAACGTGAAGGTCGGGCTCGGCACTTCCATCTCGTCGTCACCGACGATGCGGCGCACCAGCGCGCGCGCGAACGTACTTTTGCCGGCGCCAAGATCACCTGACAAAGTGACGACGTCGTTGGCGCCGATGATCTCGACAATCTCGCCGGCCAGCGCCACCGTCTCGCTTTCACCAGCCAGGTCCATGTGCCAGACGACAGGTTCGATCTGTCCCGTCATGACTTAAGACACCCTTGCGGCCCGCGCGGCGGCCTGCGCGGCGGGGAATATGCATGTCACCGTCGTACCCTCACCGGGCGCGGATTCAATCTGGACGCGACCACCGTGCAATTCGACGAAGGCGCGCACAATGGACAGGCCCAGGCCCGCGCCGCGATGACGGGCGCCCACCGAATTCGTTTCGAAACGCGTGAACACGCGGTCGAGAACATCCGGCGGAATGCCACGGCCCTGATCGGAGACCTTGAACACGATCTCGTCGTCACGGCGGAAGGCTGCCAGGGTAACAGCCTGCCCGGGCGATGAAAAGCCGATGGCATTGGAGAGAAGATTGTAGAGAATCTGGCGAATGCGCGCTTCGTCGGCCTGGAATTTACCGACGCCGTCGAGCGCGACAATGTTGAGCTGGATCGATTCTTCCGCCAGGCGATCCTGCACGCCTTCGGCAGCCGCCTTGATGGTGCGCTCGACATCGACATCGGTGACGGAGAGTTCGAGCGTATTCTCGTCGATCGTCGCGAGATCGAGAATATTGTCGATGATGGCGATGAGAGCCGCCGACGATTTGAGGATGTAGCCGGTGTATTCGGCCTGCTTCGGGTTGAGCTGGCCGATCTTGCTGTCGCCGAGCAGTTCGGCGAAGCCGATGATGTTGGTCAGCGGCGAGCGCAGCTCGTAAGACACGTGATGGACGAAATTGTCGCGCAATTGCTGCGCCTCGATCAAGGCGTCGTTGCGCTCGGTCAGCGCCCGCTCGATGTTGACGCTGGCGGACACGTCCTCGAAGGTGATGAGCGTGGCGCCGTCGGGCAACGGCGCCGACGCGCAATCGAGCACCATGCCGTCCTTGCGCTGGAAACGAAACTCGAAGCCGGTGCGGGCATCATGCAGACCGGCCACGGATGAACGCAGATTGTTCCACAACTCCGTGTCGGGGCACAGATTGCGGCAGCGCGCGATGATCTCGTCGATATGCGGCATCTTCAAGCGCCCGTCGGCCGACTTGAGGGCGGACGTGTCGAGCTGGTCGCGGTCGAAATTCCACAGGCGGGCGAAAGCTGAGTTGGAGAGTTTGAGGCGACCGTCGGAACCGAACACGGCAACGCCTTCCTTGAGCGCGTCGAGGGTTTCGCCCTGCACGCCGATAAGGGAGTTGTATTGCGACTCAAGCTGGTCGCGCTCGGTGACATCGTCGAAGAGATAGGTGACGCCGCCCTGGGCGTTGGGATTGATGACGACGCGCAGGTTGCGGGCGCGCGGCAGATACCAGATCTGCTGGGTCGTCTCGTTGGATTGATAGGCCCCCAGGATCGAGGCTTTCCAGCTTCTGAAATCCGCCTGCTCGGGCAGCTTGCGCTCGGCGCGCAGCCGGTCGAGCACTTCCGAATCCGACGGATGCTGATCGAGCCAGGCCGCATCGAGCGACCAGAGCTGGCGATAGGCTGAATTGTAGAACACCAGCCGTTTCGAACGGTCGAAAACGGCGACGGCGGTGGCGAGCTGATCGAGCGTGCGGGCGTGCGCCTCGGCCTGGCGGCCAAGATCGCCGCGCACCGCCTCGATCTCGGTGCGGTCGGCGGCAAAGCCGACCGAGCCGCCGCGCGAGGGAACATCGGTCACCTCGAGGAGATGGCGCTGGCCGGCGACCACGGCCGGCACGCGGGCGCGCCAGATCACGCCATTGGTGCGCAATTCGGCGGCGGCAGCGCGGGCCGCGCTGTCCAGCAGTTCGGCGCCCTTGGCGACGACGTCGCGGCTGTCCGCGCTGTCGACGGCGCGCGCATAGGCCGTGTTGGCCCAGGTGATATTGCCTTCCTTGTCGCGCATCCACACCGCGCTCGGCAGCGCGTCGAGCATGTCGTGAAAAGCATCGATCTGCATCATCGCCTGGACATGGCGTTCGCGCAGGCGCGCCAGTTCCAGCCGGTCGCCGGACACATCGCGGATGCGGATGACGGCGCGGCCGCCGACGGCGCGACCGTCGATCTCGAGCTGGCGGCCGCCGAGACTGGCGACGGAGAGGCGGAAACCTTCGCCGCGCGCGCGCAGCCGCTCGACGCAGCCTTCAACGTTCTTGGCGATGTCGGGCGCCAGCCATGAGCCGAAGCCGAGCGCCCGGCGCGGCACCGGCACATCCATGATCAGCGACAGATCGCCTTCGATATCGGGTTCGCCCGTGGACGTACCCCAGGCGACGACGATCTGCGGCTCGGCCGACAAGAAGACGTTGGCGCGGTCCAGCGCCGCCCGGCTCGCGGTCAGGTCGTTGACGAGGCGATTTTCACGCTGGGTCCAGCGGCGGCGGCCGGTGAGGTGAAGAATGGCCGTGCTGGCGGAGAAGATCACCAGGGCGACGAAAGCCGAAAGGCCGATGAAATTCTGGCTGTCGTTGATGATATCGGCGCGGTTCGCACCCATGTTCTGCGCCAAGCCCTGGGCCATGGCACTCTGCACGAAGGCGCTCTGCAAAAGCATCTGGCCGCCCGACAGCAGCGCTGCGGCGCCGGCGATGCGCCGCACGTTCTCCAGGTTGCTGACGCTACCCTTGAGGCGGGCGCGCAGTCTCGTTGGCGTTCCCGCAAGAACGCGTCCAAAGCCGTGCCGCGAAATCATGCTTTGGTCCCGTCTCCATCAGCTTTATCCGCGCTCGGCATATATTGGCCCCTGCCGCCCCCGCGAATCAGAACAATGTAGCTTGAACCCGACTCGCTGAGAATGTGGTTAACGAAACGAAAACGCCTCCGAATCCTTTCAGATTCGGAGGCGTTTCGATTTGCACATGATCTAGTGGGTTGGCCCGGGCCAGCCCACAATAGAGTCTATCCGCTACAGCAGGATCAGTAGCGATAATGATCCGGCTTGTAGGGGCCGGCCGCCGGCAGTCCGAGATAATCGGCCTGCTGCTTCGACAATTTGGTCAGCTTGACGCCGATCTTGTCGAGATGGAGCGCCGCGACCTTCTCGTCGAGGTGCTTCGGCAGCGTGTAGACTTCCTTCTTGTACTGGCCCTGCTTGGTCCACAGTTCGATCTGCGCCAGGGTCTGGTTGGTGAACGACGCCGACATCACGAAGGACGGATGGCCGGTGGCGTTGCCGAGGTTCACGAGGCGGCCTTCGGACAGCAGGATGATGCGCTTGCCGTCGGGGAAGCCGATCTCATCGACCTGCGGCTTGATGTTGTTCCACTTGAAGTTCTTCAGGCCGGCGACCTGGATCTCCGAGTCGAAGTGGCCGATGTTGCAGACGATGGCGCGGTCCTTCATGGCGCGCATGTGGTCGACGGTGATGACGTCGACGTTGCCGGTGGCGGTGACGAAGATATCGGCGCGGGCGCAGGCATCTTCCATCGTCGTCACTTCATAGCCTTCCATCGCCGCCTGCAGGGCGCAGATCGGATCGATTTCGGAGACGAGCACGCGGCAGCCGGCGTTCTTCAGCGAAGCGGCCGAGCCCTTGCCGACGTCGCCGAAGCCGGCGACCATGGCGACCTTGCCGGCCATCATCACGTCCGTGCCACGGCGGATGCCGTCGACGAGCGATTCCTTACAGCCATAGAGGTTGTCGAACTTCGACTTGGTGACCGAGTCGTTGACGTTGATGGCCGGCCACAGCAGCGTGCCGTCCTTCTGCATGTTGTAGAGGCGGTGCACGCCCGTGGTCGTCTCTTCGGAGACGCCCTTGATGGCCTTGGCGTTGGCCGTGTACCAGCCCGGCTTGCTCTTCAGACGCGCCTTGATGGCGGCGAAAAGGACTTCTTCTTCCTCATTGCCCGGCTTGTCGAGGAACGCGGTGTCGCCGGCTTCGGCGCGCGAGCCGAGATGGATCAGCGCCGTGGCGTCGCCGCCGTCGTCGAGGATCATGTTCGGGGTGCCGCCATCGGCCCATTCGAAGATCTTGTGGGTGTATTCCCAGTAGTCCTTGAGGCTCTCACCCTTGATGGCGAACACCGGCGTGCCGGCGGCGACGATCGCGGCGGCGGCGTGGTCCTGGGTCGAGTAGATGTTGCAGGAGGCCCAGCGGACGTCGGCGCCGAGCGCCTTCAGGGTCTCGATCAGCACGCCGGTCTGGATGGTCATGTGCAGCGAACCGGCGATGCGGGCGCCCTTCAGCGGCTGCGACTTGCCGAATTCGGCGCGGGTCGCCATCAGGCCCGGCATTTCGGTCTCGGCGATGTCGAGTTCCTTGCGGCCGAACTCGGCGAGCTTCATGTCGGCGACGGCGTAATCGTTGTCTTTAACGGTCATGGTTGATCCGGCTTCTTGAGGGAGGGTCGGCAGATTGCTCCGGACGCGGCTATAACAGGGGCGCGCCGGGCGCGCAATACCGATATAAAGAATTCTTTATGTCAAAATTGTCATCTCGCCCTCCACAACGTGCGGGCATGACGGCGAGGCGTGCGCGAGCGCACATCGGCCGGCCGAACGCGCCTCTAGTGTCACATCATGCCGGTTGGGAAGAAATCACCGGCCCGAAACAAACAGGAGAGAGCCATGACCAAGTTTTCCAAGACCACCCTGACCGCTTCCATCGGCGCCCTGGCGATTGCCGCTTCCTTCGCCGTTTCCGCCACCCCGGCCGCCGCCGGCTGGCACGGCCATGGCTACGGCTACGGCGGTGGCATCGCCGCCGGCCTGCTCGGCGCGGCCATCGTCGGTGGCGCCATCGCCGCCTCGCAGCCGACCTATGCCGCGCCGGTCTACGGCGGCTGCGGTCTGCAGCGCCGCCCGGTCTACAACCGCTTCGGCGACGTCATCGGCTTCCGCCGCATCCGCGTCTGCTACTGAATTTGATCTGCACCTGATTTCGCGGCTCAAAAACGGCGGCAAACTTCCGTTCCGCCGGCCCGAAATGGGCCCTCCGGTCCCCCAGCCGGAGGGCTTCATCTATTTGGGCGCCATGAACATTTCGAGGTCATGAACCTCCTGCGGGTTCAGGCGCAGGCCGAGCTTGGTGCGCCGCCACAGAACATCTTCCGCCGTCTGCGCCCATTCCTCGCGCACCAGCCAGGCGACCTCCAGCTCATAGAGCCCGGCGCCGAAATGGCACCCGAGCGCAGAAAGATCGGCAGCATCGCCGAGCAGCCGCCACGCCCTGGTGCCATAGCCGCGCGCCAGGCGGGCAATGAGCGCGGGTTCGAGCCAGGCAAACCGCGCCGCCAGCGCCGTTTCCAGTGCGGCGAGACCGCCCGCCGGCAGATCGCCACCCGGCAGAGGCTCCTCCGCGCTCCAGGGACCGCGGCGCATGCGCGGAAAGAACGGCTTCAATTGATCGAGCGCCTTTTCGGCAAGATGGCGGTAAGCGGTGATCTTGCCGCCGAAGACATTCAGCAGCGGCAGCCCATCGGCGGCATCGAGCACCAGCTTGTAGTCCCGCGTCGCCCGCGCCGCCGAGACGCCGTCGTCGAGCAAGGCGCGGACGCCCGCATAGGTCCAGACCACATCGTCGCGGCGAAGCTGTTGATTGAAGTAAAGGTTGGCGGCCTCGATCAGGTAGGCGATGTCGTCCTCGCCGGCATGGACCTTGGCCGGATCGGCGCGATATTCACGGTCGGTCGTGCCGATGAGGGTGAAATCCCCCTCGTACGGAATGGCGAAGACGACGCGGCCATCCCCGTTCTGGAAAATATAGGCCTGTTCCCCTTCGAACATCCGCCGCACGACGATATGGCTGCCCTGGTCGAGGCGGATTCTGGCGGACTGATCGACACCCTCGACCTGCTGCAGCAGGCTGCCGGCCCAGGGTCCGGCAGCATTGACGAGAGCGCGCGCGGCGATCTCCTCGATCTCCCCCCGCTGCGTCTCGACCCTTGCGCGCCATAGTCCCGCCTGCCGTTTCGCCTCGATGAGTTTCGTGCGCGGGCGAATCTCGGCGCGGCGGTCGGCGGCGTCGCGGGCGTTGAGCACGACGAGACGGGCGTCATCGACGCTGCAATCCGAGTATTCGAAACCGCGCGTCATGGTCTCGCGCAAGGGTTCGCCGGCGGCGGATTGGCGCAGGTTGAGCGTCGCGGTGCCAGGCAAAGTGCGCCGCCAATAGAGGTAATCATAGAGCAGCAGACCGAGGCGCAGCAGCCAGGTCGGGCGCATGCCGGGCAACACAGGCAGAACGAACCGCAGCGGCCGCACCAGATGCGGCGCGATCCTCAGCATGACCTCGCGCTCTGCCAAGGCCTCGCGCACCAGAGCGAATTCATATGTTTCCAGATAGCGCAGCCCGCCGTGGATGAGCTTGGTCGAAGCTGACGATGTGGCGCCGGCGAGATCGTTCATCTCGACAAGACACACATCGAGGCCGCGGCCCGCCGCATCGCGCGCGATGCCGCAACCGTTAACGCCGCCACCGATAATCAGGAGATCGAATGTCTTTGCCAAATCTGCCCAGCTTTTATTCGCCTAACGTGGGCGCAAGCCCGCACCGACATTGGGCCGAATCACACGTAACAACAAGCATATCCGTGCATTTAAGCCCTGTTGAGCGAAGCCGAGGAACTGTATAAAACAGCGCGATCCAACGCCTGACTTGCAAGCGCATGTTTGCAGGCAGCCAAACGAGATTAAAGGCCGATCGAATGACCGATGCGCATTATGTGCTGACACTCTCCTGTGCCGACAAGCCCGGCATTGTTGCAGCGGTTTCCAGTTTCCTGTTCGACGGCGGTTGCAACATTCTCGACGCGCAGCAGTTCTACGATGTCGGTACCGGTATTTTCTTCATGCGCGTCGTCTTCGAGGGTGAAGACGGGGGGCTGGCAAGATTGCGCGAGGGCTTCAAGCCGTCGGCCGAGCGCTATGCGATGACCTGGACCATCCGCGACCGGCGCGAACACAAACGCGTGATGATCCTGGTGTCGAAGTTCGATCATTGCCTGGTCGACATTCTCTACCGCTGGCGGATCGGCGAACTGCCGATGGAACTGACCGCCATCGTCTCGAACCATCCGCTCGAGAGTTTCGAGCATATCGATTTCGCGGGCGCGCCGTTCCACTATCTGCCCGTCACCAAGCAGACGAAGATGGAGCAGGAAGCCCAGGTCTGGGACCTGATCCGCGAGACAAAGACCGATATGGTGGTGCTGGCGCGCTATATGCAGATTCTCTCCGACGGCCTGTCGGCGAAACTGTCGGGACGCTGCATCAACATCCACCATTCGTTCCTGCCGGGCTTCAAGGGCGCCAGTCCCTATACACAGGCGCATACGCGCGGCGTGAAGCTGATCGGCGCGACGGCGCATTACGTCACCGCCGATCTCGACGAAGGCCCGATCATCGAGCAGGACGTCGAGCGCATCACCCATCGCGACACGCCGGACGATCTGGTGCGCAAGGGCCGCGACATCGAACGGCGCGTGCTGTCGCGCGCGCTGCGCTCGCATCTGGAAGACCGCGTACTGGTCAACGGCCGCAAGACCATCGTGTTCGGCGAGTAAGGAGACTCCTTCTCCCGTTCACGGGAGAAGGTGGCCCTCGCAACGCGAGGGTCGGATGAGGGCGACAAGGCTCGCACCCAAAGTCAGCAGACTTCTCTCTGAGACAACCCTCATCCGACCCTTGCTGCGCAAGGGCCACCTTCTCCCGCGAAGCGGGAGAAGGGAGAAAGGGGCTGTGCCGCAGCCTTAACCTACCACAGCGGGTTCTGCTGCCAGGTCTGGACTGACGGAGCGCGCCTGATCGGCGCGTAGGCCATCGGGTTGGCGTGGTGGCGGCGCGAAGCGACATAGGTCTTGTGCTTCTTGTAGCGGTTGGAAGCCATGTAGGTCTTCTTCTTGCCGCCGGCCTTGGCAATGTAGCTGCCGCCCGGAGGCGAGCCGGAGATCGAAATGGCGGCGCCTTCGCGTTGGACCATGGAGTAGAGCTGCGCGGCGTTGCCGGGCGCCAGGCGGATGCAGCCGTGCGAGGCCGGACGACCGAGCTGAGCAACCGAGCCGGTGCCGTGGATGGCATAACCGCCAAGGAAGAAGATCGAATGCGGCATCGGCGAATTATGATATTTGCGCGAATAATGCATGCGCTGCAGGCTGTAGGGCCGGAACGAGCCGCGCGGCGTCACGTAGCCGGAGCGAGCCGTCGACACGGCCCAATTGTAGCTGGCGCCGGAACCGCTGGTGACCTGCATCCGTTGCGATGACAGATCGATGCTGATACGCACCGCGGCTTCGGCGGCGCGATTGGCGGCGAAGAGGCCGCAGACAAGAGTCAGTGCAAATCCGAGATAACGAGCTGAACTACGCATAATGCCACCCCTGAACTCTACGATCGCCGCGCCGGACGTGCGCGGACTGCCTTAAATATGGCCGCATCCTGGCCAAGCATCGCTGTTTCCGATGCCGCCGTAAAGCCTGATTCCGACGGCGTGGTTGATGGAATGGGTTAGCAAAAGCTGATCTAGAATGTTTGCACCCGTGCGATTGCGGAGGCGTGCAACCGCAGGCCGAAGTACACAAGTGTTTGCGGGAGGACTGGCGGACATCGGGCGTCAGGACGGATTGCGACAAGTTTCGGTTGTCTTGAAATCGTCATCCTGAAGACTGTGCAACGAAAGGGAGACTCCCATGACCTATGTCGATGGATTTGTGGTGGCGGTACCCAAACAGAATATCGAGGCCTACAAGAAGCTGGCGACGCTTGCCGGCGAGGTCTGGATGGAGCATGGCGCGCTCAAATATGTGGAATGCGTCGCCGACGACGTCCCCTACGGCGAGGTGACCTCGTTTCCCCGGGCGGTGCAGGCGACGGAGGACGAGATCGTCGTGTTTTCGTGGATCACCTATGAATCCCGGGAACAGCGCGACGCCATCAACGCGAAAGTCATGGCCGATCCGCGCCTCAAGGACGGCATGAGCAGCCCGCCGTTCGACGCCAAGCGCATGATTTACGGCGGTTTTGCCACCCTGCTGGAGTTTTAGGACGCGGACTCATTAAGGCGCAGCCATAGCCTGATTGATGCGAGCTGAACGAATGCGAGGTAGTTGGCGGCGAGCCTATCGTAGCGCGTCGCCACCCGGCGACATTGTTTGATCCTGTTGAAGAACCGCTCGACCTGGTTGCGAGCACGACAGAGATAGGGGCTGAAGCAGATCGGATCTCTGCGATTGCTTTTCGGCGGGATGTTGGCCCACGCCCCCTTCTTCATGGCAAGCTCCCTGATCCAGTCCGCATCATAGCCACGGTCGGCAAGCAGCATTGACCCGGATTTCAGACGAGACAGCAGTTTTCCAGCGAGTCGAACATCATGGGCCTCACCCGGGCTCAGCGCCAGCCGTACCGGCAGACCGTTGCCATCGACCACCGCATGGATTTTGCTCGTCAAGCCACCGCGGGACCTTCCCATCGATTGGTACTGGTTCCCTGTGATGCAGGCTCCATGTTGATGCACGCGGATAATGGAAGTGTCGATCATCTGGACAGCGGCATTATGTGTAGTGGCAAGCGCTTCTATGATGCGGCCCCAAACACCGGCCCGCCGCCACCTAACGAAGCGGTTGTAGCAAGTGGTGTATGGGCCAAACGCCGTCGGCAGATCACGCCAGGGTGCTCCTGATCGGAGGACCCAGAAGATGCCATTCACGACCCGTCTGTCGTTCACTCGAGGAACGCCACGCGGCTTGTTCGGCAGCATCGGCTTGATGGCAGTCCATTCATAGTCGGCGAGTTCGTAGCGCATGATTCGAGCCCCCAGCGCGGAGTTTGAATCACGGCAGTCCGGCCAAACGCAACGCTCATGGCCCGCTTCTGGTACGGCGCTTACGGACAGGAGCGGACATCAACCAGTCCTCAATCTCTGCCAAATGGGTGGAAAATGACCCATAACCGACGTTCAATTACAGCGGTCGAATGTCCGTTATTATGGAAGGCGTCAAGGTAATGCTGGCCCCACTTTGTCGCCGCGCGAAGTCGACGAACGCCCTGAACGCGGCGGTTGGGTTGCGTCGGCTCGGATAGTAGAGGCTCAACGGCGACAGCGTGGGCATCCAATCCTCAAGCACGCGCACAAGGCGGCCCGCCTCGATGTCGTCGTGCACGTCGGACTCCATGGCCAGAGTGAGACCGACGGAAGCGAGGGCTGCGGTGCGCGCGAGACTTGCTTCGTCGAGGGTGATGGGGCCCTCGACGTCGATATGGACCGATTGTCCATCCTTCTCGAACGGCCAGCGGTAGATCGCACCATCGGGAAGCCGGACGCGGAGACAGGAATGCTCGGCGAGATTCCGGGGGATCAGGGGCGTCCCGTGCGCTTTCAAATAGCTCGGTGTTCCCACCACAACATTGCGCCGCGCCACCCCCAATGGGAGTGCGATCATGTCGGCCGGCACAAGGTCTGAGCTACGGACGCCGAGGTCGAAGCCGCGCGCGACAATGTCCACCAGGCGACCCTCTGTGACGATGTCGATGTGAACCTGAGGGTACGCGCGCAGGAACGGCAGGACGAGCGAAGTGAATATCTCCCGCGCCGCTGTCGGAAAGGCGTTGATGCGCAGTGTGCCCGAAGGGGTGGCCTGTTGAGAGCGCGCAACCTCCATCGCCTCATGAATGTCCTGCACGGCAGGAGCCACTTGCGCGACGAACCGCTGACCTGCGTCAGTCAAGGAGACGCTCCGTGTCGTCCGGTTGAAGAGCCGCACGCCGAGCGTGCGCTCGAGCTTTCCCACCGCATTGCTGAGCGCGGTCGTTGAAACCCCGAGCTCAAGCGCAGCCGTGCGAAACTTGCCCCGGCGCGCGACCATGAGAACTGCGTCCAATTCCGTCAGGCTACTTTGCACAATTATCCCGTCTTTCGTGATGAGACATCCAGAATTGTCCTGATTATCGCACGATCTGTCTACCACTATCTTGGACTGCAACCACGCATGCAGCCGCCGCGGCTGCAACCGCAACAAGTAACCAGCAGGACAAGAACAATGACGCTCGAACTTCCATCCCCGATTGCTGCGTATGTAGCTGCCAACGCCCGCCTGGACGTGGACGGCATGCTGGCATCCTTCGCCGCCGAGGCCGTCCTCCGCGATAACGGCGCCGTTGTTCGGGGGGCCGCCGAAATCAGGTCGTTGCTTGAAGAGGCGGTGGTCGGGGCGAAGGCGATTTTCACGCCGGACACCGTCCGGCACGAGGCCGGCCAGGTCGTCGTCGAAGGCCCCGGCCATGGCGACTTCAAGGGCAGCCCGATCCGCTTCACCTACCGCTTCACTCTCGAAGACGACGCCATCAAGGTCCTGGAGATCACGGCATGACCATCAAGGCTGATCCGACCGAGTTCGCGGGAAAGCGCGTGCTCATCAGCGGCGGCACCAAGGGCTTGGGGCGCGCCACCGTCGACCGCTTCCTGGCTGGCGGCGCCCGGGTGATCACCTCCGCCCGCGGAGCCTTGGAACTCATCGATGGCGTTGAGTTCATCCAGGCGGACCTGACGACGGCCGAGGGCGGCGAAGCCCTGGCCAAGGCGGCGCTAGAGCGTCTGGGGGGCGTCGACATCCTCGCCCACGTGCTCGGCGGCTCCGCCACACCGGGCGGCGGCTTCGTCGCTCTGACGGACGACCATTGGCTCTCCGAACTGAATCTGAACCTTCTGGCGACCGTTCGTCTCGATCGCCTGCTGATCCCGCAGATGATCGAACGGGGCTCGGGCGTGGTGGTGCACGTCACCTCCATCCAGTCGGTCCTGCCGCTTCCCGACGCAACCACAGCCTACGCCAGCGCCAAGGCTGCGCTTCGGACCTACAGCAAGTCGATCTCCAAGGAACTGGGTCCCAAGGGCGTGCGGGTCAACGTCGTCTCTCCCGGATGGATCATGACCGAGGGGACCGATATCTTCCTGAAGCGTATTCAGGACGCCAACGGCGGCACGCTTGAGGACGCGCGCCAGCTCGTCCTAAAGGGCCTCGGCGGCATCGCCATTGGTCGCGGCGCCGAACCCTTCGAGGTCGCCGAAGCCATCGCCTTCCTGGCCTCGGATCGCGCCTCTTCAATCCATGGCACGGAGCTCGTCGTCGACGGCGGTACCGTCCCGACCGTCTGAGCAAAGGGACTCGTTCACGCTTGGCCGACTTGGCCTAGAGCATTTTCGAGCGAAGTGGCTGCCGGTTCGCGTGAAGAAAATGCGTCAAAACAAAAACCTAGAGCTCGGTTCGGATTCCATCAGAACCGAAAAAGCTCTAGCGTGGACAGACGCATGCCATGGCCCGATCGTCTCAACCTCTAGTCTCCGGCTCTAGAGCAAACTGTCAGCTGCTGGCCATCGCGACATATTGCGCTGCCGCCTAGAAGGGGCTTTAAAACGTCCCTGCAATCCCGGCCTTGCGGACGACATCGCCCCAGCGGGCGATTTCGGAATGGACATATTTCTGCAGCTCGGCAACCGACAGGCTCGGCATGGGCAGGAGGCCGGCCTTGACGAGTTGGTCGGCGGCCTCCTGCGTCGCCAGCAGGCGCGCCAGTTCATCGTGCAGCTTGTCGACGATGGGCCGCGGCGTGCCGCCCGGCGCCGCCATCATGAACCAGCCAGAGGCATCGAAGCCCGGCACCGTATCGGCGATCGGCGGCACGTCCTTGAGCATGCCGACCCGCCGCGCCACGGAGACGCCGAGCGGGCGCACCATGCCGCCCCCGATCGGCCCCAGCGCCGGGCCGAGATCGACCATCATCAGCGGCACATGGCCGGCGGCCACATCGTTGAGCGCCGGCAGGCTGCCCTTGTAGGGCACCTGGGTCATCTTCAGGCCGGTCATCGAACTCAAGAGCTCGATATAGAGATGGTGCGGTACGCCGGGGCCGGAGGTGGCGTAATTGAGCTGGCCCGGCCGCGCCTTGGCATAGGCGATGAATTCGGCGACGCTTTTGACCGGCAGGGACGGATTGACCACCAGCACGAAGGGGGTCGAGGCCGCCAGCGCCAACGGCATGAAATCGGCCTCCGGATCATACGGCAGTTTCTTGTAGAGCGTGGCGTTGACGGCAAGATTGGTGACGGAGGCCAGCAGCAGGGTATAGCCGTCCGCCGCAGCGCGCGCCGTCGCCTGCGCGCCGACGATGCCGCCGGCGCCGGGCCGGTTCTCGACCACGAACGACTTGCCCCAGGCCTCCTCGAGTTTCAGCGCGATCAGCCGCGCCAGAATATCGGTGCCGCCGCCCGGCGCGAACGGCACGATGAGCGTGACCGGGCGGGAAGGGTAATCAGGCGCCGGGTCTTTCGATTGCGCGGCGGCCGGCGACGCCAGACCAAGCGACAGAACAAGCAGCGCGGCAGCGGCCGCACGGTGCAACAGCCCCGGATATGCCGGCATGAGCCCCTCCCCCATGGCGCGCCTGGCCGCGCATGCTGCGGCCCGATGGCGTCTCTCCCACGGGAATGATCGGAGCGGTGGATTGGGGAGTCAAGGAAGAGAGCGGATATTGCACCCTCATCCGACCCTTGCTGCGCAAGGGCCACCTTCTTCCGCAGAGCGGGCGAAGGGATGCACGCGGACTCCTTCTCCCGTTTACGGGAGAAGGTGCCCCTCGCAGCGCGAGGGGCGGATGAGGGCGGCAACAGCTCCTACCCCTGCAGCACCTTCTGCATGCAGACGGTGCCAGTGTCGTGATAGCCGAGATGTTCGTAGAAGCTGACGACCTTTCTGTTGTCGCCACGGATCAGCAATTGAATCTTCCAGACGCCACGCGCGATGAGCCATTGTTCGGCGGCGGTCATGATGGTGCGGCCAAGACCTTGCGCATGATGGCCGGGATCGGCCGCGACATAATAGACCCAGCCGCGATGGCCGTCTTCGCCGACCATGGCGGTCGCAACGACATGATCGGCCGCCACCGCCACGAGGATGGTCGAGTGATCGCCGGCGCGGGCGAAATCTATATCGCGATAGGGATCGTTCCACGGCCGCGTGATGCCGGCCGCGGTCCATAGGGCAACCACCGGCTCGATATCCTCGTCGCGGATCTCGCGCACTTCGCTCTGCATGTTATACCTGCCATTTCGCTTTCAAATTTCCGGCAGGCGCAACCAGAGTGCGAGTGCGCTCAGGATCATGTTGACCGCCAGCGCCGCGAGAATGAGGCCCATGACCCTGCGGATCAGGTTTGCGCCATGATTGCCGATGATGCGGCGAATGTACTCGCCCGCGAGGAAGACGCCAAGCAGAACGACCATGATGGCCGCCAGCGCGGCAATGGTTATCGCCTGCTGTTCCATCGAAAAGCGATTGTTGTCCATGAGCAGCAGGATCGTCAGCATCGAGCCCGGCCCTGCGATGATCGGCATTGCGAGCGGGTAGATGGCAATCGATGTCGCGGTCTCGCCAGGATCCGGCGCGGCGCGCTGATGCTGGGCGTCGCCCAGAACCATGTTGATGGCGAACAGGAAGACAACGATGCCGCCGGCGATCTGAAACGACAGCAGCGAAATGCCCATGGCGTGCAACAGAAGCGGCCCCAGCAAGGCGAATGCCGTCAGGATGCCGAAGGCAATGACGGTGCTCAGCCAGGCCGCGCGGCGGCGCTCGGCAGCCGTCAGCGATGTGGTGGCGCCCATGAACAGCGACAGATGGCCGATCGGATCGAGCACCGCCCAGAGAATGACGATCTGCGTGGTGAAAAGCCTGTAGTCGTCAAGCACGTTGCACGGCCCCTCTTCATTTCGCGACTCATTGAACCCGATTCGCCGCACGGCAACAACGACGCCGATTGGTGGACAAGGCCCGATCCGCTTCTTACGGTGGGGACGCAACACCTACCTGGATGAAAAAATGGATTTGAGCCGCCCTGTTCTTGTGACCGGCGCTTCCGGCCGGACCGGCCGCCGCGTGATCGGTGAACTGCTGAAGCGCAAGGCGCGGGTGCGCGCCTTCGTGCGCCGCGAGGAAGCCGGCGAGGAATTGAAGGCTCTTGGCGTGAGCGAAATCGCGCTCGGCGATATTCTGGACAAGGATGCGCTTCGCCAGGCGATCGCGGGAACCGGGCAGATCGTGCATATCTGCCCGCCGATGCTGCAGCAGGAAGACACGCTGGCGCAGTGGATGATCGAAATGGCAGCCGACGCGAAGGTCGGGCGCTTCATTCTCTATTCGGTGCTGCACCCGGTGCTGGACGACGTGCCCCATCACGCGCGCAAGCTCGTCGCCGAACATCATCTGATCGAGTCAGGCCTGCCCTATACGATCCTGCAGCCCGGCCGGTACATGCAGCACCTCACGCCGATCTGGAACACGCTGCTGGAAACCGGCGTCCATGCCATGCCGTTCTCGACGAAAATCCGTTTCAGCCTCACCGACCTGCAGGACCTTGCCGAGGCGACGGCCCTTGTCGCGACGCAGGACGGGCACGAGAGCGCCACCTATCAGCTCGCCGGCCCGCAGCCGCTGAGCCAGGATGAGTCAGCGGTGATCCTGTCCGAACTTCTCGGCCGGCCCATCCACGCCGCTGCCCTGCCGCTGGCCGACGTGTTGAAGAAGGCGGCGGCCTCCGGCATGGCCGCAGAGCGCGTCGAGAACATGCGGCTCATGAACGAGCATTACGACCGGCAGGGCCTCATCGGAAACCCGAACGTGCTGACGTGGCTGCTCGGCCGTCCGCCAGGCACGTTCCCGGCATTCGTGCGGCGCGAGTTGCTCAAGCAATGACGCGCCACGCCATTCTTAATCGTTCGTAAACATCTTCCCCTTCATCGTGTCCCTTTCCGGGACTTAGGTGATCAGGATTCGGCGATGATGACGAAACGGGCCTTGAACGGCTTCTCTTTGGGTGCGCTCGCCCTTGCGGCGCTGCTCGGTGCCGGCTCGCTGGCGCTGTCGCAGGATAGGGGATCGGTCAATCCCAAGCCGCTGCCGCCGCTCGCCAATCCGGGCGATCCGAAGACGCCGGCCAAGCAGCTCTTCGGCCGCAAGACCGAGCCGACGGATTCGGCGCCGCGCTCGATCGGATTCTATTCGAAGGGATGCCTTGCCGGTGGCGAGGCGCTGCCGATCAACGGCGACGCCTGGCAGGTGATGCGGCTGTCGCGCAACCGCAACTGGGGCCATCCGGCGCTCATCGCCGTGCTGGAGCGCATCGCCCGGCAGGCGAAGCAGGAGGGCGTCTGGAACGGGCTTCTTGTCGGCGACATGTCGCAGCCGCGCGGCGGCCCGATGTTCACCGGCCATGCCTCGCACCAGATCGGCCTCGACGCCGACATCTGGCTGACGCCGATGCCGAACCGCAGCCTGACCCGCGCCGAGCGCGAGGAGATGTCGGCCATCAACATGGTGCGGCCCGACAAGCTCGATGTCGACCCGGCGCGCTGGACCGCCAATCATATGGAGGTAGTGCGCATCGCCGCGCAGCAGCGCGAAGTGGAGCGGATCTTCATCAACCCGGCGATCAAGAAGGCAATGTGCCGGGCCGCCACCGGCAACCGCTCATGGCTGGCGAAGGTGCGCCCCTACTATGAGCACAACTATCATTTCCATGTGCGCATCACCTGCCCCGCCGGCTCCGAGGGCTGTGCGCCGCAGGACCCGCCGCCCTCGGGGGACGGCTGCGACCAGCTCGACTGGTGGTTTTCGGATGCGGTACTGCACCCCAAGCCCAATCCGAACTGGAAGCCGAAGCCGCCGCTGACCATGGCGCAACTGCCGCCCGCCTGCCGGCAGGTGCTCAACGCGCAGTAACGGTTGAACGCAAGTCAGCCGGGTTCAGGGGCGGCTGGAATAGCCGATGGCGGCGGCCCGCCGCCGCGCCACCCAGAAGAACAGCAGGCCGAACAGGGTCAGCACCAGCCAGGTCGGCAGCAGGAAAAAGCCGAGCAGAAACGGGTCCCAGAGCAGCGGATGGATCTGCCGTTCGACGGCCGGCTGCAGCAGCGGAAACGTCGTCGGGAACAGTTTGAAACAGGTTTCGCCCAGAGGCGTCATCTGCAAGGACGAGCCGGCGATGGACCTGGTCCCATCGATGATGAGCATGGCGCACCCGGCGGCGAGCAGCAGCACGCCGATGGTGCGCAACAGAAGACGAAACATGGCCAGGTCCGCATCGAACGAAATTTATCGTAAAATGCTGATTAAACCCGTCAGCCGCCGCTGTCCACGCCGGGCAAAAGCATAGCTTTGAGGCCTATCTGACGGAAGCGGCGGAAATTTCCCATTTTTCCAGTCCGACTTGCTCGAAATTTGCAGCAAGGGGTTGTCCGAAGCGGACGCAGGTAATATGCGTGCGCATCCAATAGTCCGGAGGGGTGGCCGAGTGGTTGAAGGCGCACGCCTGGAAAGTGTGTATACGGGAAACCGTATCGCGGGTTCGAATCCCGCTCCCTCCGCCATCCTGCCCCATGATGCGTAGTCGCCCATCGGTGCTCAAGCAACGCGCCGGTAGCTGAAAATCAGCGCCATCCCGGCCGCCAGCAAAAGGGCGATCCAACCCATCGGCTCGAGACGATGCATGGTGATCACATGCTCGTCGCGCGCGATCCGCCGATACAGGGCGTTGATCTCGACCATGTCGTCTTGGCTGAGTCGATGTTTGGGCAGTGAGCGGTCCTGGTAGAAATATTTGGTCATCGCGTTGAATTCCAACTCGCTCGCGACAAACATGTCATTGGGATTGAGATCCGAAGTGACGAAGCTGAAATCCTTGTAGGGAAATTCCTGGGTCGCGCGGATATCCGCCGTGGCGAAATCAGGCTTGATTGCGCCGTCGTGGAACCAGCCGGGAGAGAACATCCCGACCTCGCCCGTCCGAGGCAGACGTGTGACAGGGCGGTTGACGATCTCGATCACGCGCGCTTTGGCCTGGGCTTCATCCTGCTCGGCGGAAAGAGTGGGGGCGGAAGCCGCCCAGCCTTGCGACGAGAGCAGCAGGCAGAACGGCAGAGCACAAAGCAGCTTCGATGATCCAGTCACGCAGTAGCTCCATTCGCTCGCGAGAGGGCAAAGGTATCGCGCTGGTCTTTCCCATTGGCTAACGGGGATTGAGCCGCCAGCCTATGCCTGTCCGACCCCGGAGGCATGGGATGCCCTGACGCGATAAACGCCGGCAGAACCAGCTCATGGTGTGACGACCACGGCAGAGGCGTGTGTGAAAGTCTTGCCTCCGCCACGAGTTCGAGCCCGAGTTCCTGGCTGCCATCGCGCAGCAGCAGCCGAGGCGGAATGCCGTCCGACGCAATTTGCTATCGACCAATGGCGAGACATAAGAACGTCCGGCTTTGCGGCCGTCGAAAACAAAGCGGCATTTTTATTGGGTGAGCCGCAAAGCTGTCGTCGTCGAGCTCGGGAACGCATATTGCGATACCTGCATGGCCGCGCAGGCCGCGTCCGACTGCTTCATGTCGACCGAACCGTTCAGAGTGAACTGGCCGACCACGATCTTCGAACATCCGCTCGGCCCGCTCGCGACCTGACCCGAAACCGTGAAGGATGCTCGGGGAAAATACAGAATGCCGTCGATGGAGAACTTCGTTCCCGAGCCCCAAGTCATGTCGAAGTTGAGGGACGGGTTTTCGTAGATCCCCATCCCGCGCCACGGATTGGACGTGCCGGTCGAGGCCGACAGCGAGAGCGAGGCCGCGTTGCCGCCGTTGCCGTTCGGCCAACTGACGATAGGCGAACCCGATCCGCCCGCCAGCACGAAAGTCACCCGGTTCGCGACGACATTCGCACCGGCGCCCATGATGATCCCGCCATTCTCGACAACCACGACCGTATCGCTTGCCGGTGCCGATCCGGTCAGTGTGGTCGAGCTGGTTCCAGACAGTGTCAGATCTCCGCAGACGTGGATCTCGGAATATCCGCTTTGACTGACCTGGATGATCCGGTTCGCGACCGCTACCGGCAGATTACCGTTGGCGGTCCAGGTATATCCTCCGGCGTTGGCGCCACACATCCTGGTGATATTCGACGACAGGCTCGAATAGATATCGGGGACCAGGGGCTGTCCCGAATGCGGATAGGAGCACCCGACAATTGAACCGACCGCGTAAGTGGAGGCGCCCGTGCTGTGCCCGTTGCAATCCATGCTTTTATTGGAGCGCAGACTGCAGCCCGCCAAATTGACGTTGGGCGACCCGTTGAACGTCATGACATCGGAACTGACGGTCAATTGTTCGCCAAGGGTGAGAATGCAGGAATTCTCTCCCGTCGTTGACGGCGCATCGGTCGTGATGGTCGTCTGCTCCGCGCCTGAGAATCGCGTGAGACTCATATAGGGGACAACCGCCGACATCATGCTTGTGGGGATCGAAACCTTGGCGGATCCTGTCACGTCGCCGGACGCCGCCTCGACGAAGTTCTGAGTGACGATCGTGTTGCCATTACCAAGATTGAGATTGGCGAGGAAAACATTGCTGGCAGCGGCGGCCCGCGATCCGGCGGCCTGTGACATCGCGGACAATACGGCGGCATCCAGTGCCGTCTGCACGCGCGCGGCGGCGGCGAGCCCTCGCGAATAATCGAGCGCTGTCGCGGCCATCAGCATGATGGGAACAATGGCGATGCCGAATATGCCCGCCACACTGGCGCGTTTGTCACGCGTGAAAGCGGACATTTGTAATTTGCCGAGAACCATCATCGCCACCTAGTCGAAGCGTGTTGCTTAACGCATCGATAATCGGACTCCGGCAACAAAGCTAACTCTCTTGAAACAAAGGCTAAACGCGGTTAAGGCGGCTTTACGTCGTTCGCCGGCATTCGCGGAAAATTTTCGGCAAACTGAAATAAATAAAGTTCTTTCGCCTTCCATCGCGCAAGAAGGACAGGCAAGCGGTGATCATCGCCAACACGATGATCACCGCCGGGACTTGAACGCCTGCAGGCTCAGGCGTCGCGCAGCTTGACGAGATCGTTCATCAGGCCGCCCGTGCCGTTGTGGATGGTCAGGCGCTCGACCTTGCCGGCGATGGCCTCGAGAGCCTCGAGCTCCTTCAGCCGCAGCATGATCGGGTTCTCGGCCATGACCTTCGCCGTGTTGAGGAGCGAACGGGTGGCGTTCGTCTCCTCGCGGCGGCGAATGACATTGGCTTCCGCCTGCTTCTCCGCGGCGACGACCTGATTGAGGATTTCGCGCATCTCACCCGGCAGGATCACGTCCTTGAGTTCGATGTTCGAAATCTCGATCCCGATCGCCGCCATGTTGTCGCGAACCTTCGCGGCGGCCTCCTCGTTGATCGTCACCTTGCTTTCAAGGATCTGATCGAGCGTCAGGTTGCCGAGCGTGCGACGGAAGACGACCTGCAACGCGCGGTAGAGCGCGTCTGCGAAATCCTTCACCTCGCTCACCGCCTTGACCGGGTCGACGACACGGTATTCGGCGGCGATGTTGATGCGGATCGTCACGCGGTCGCGGGTCAGCAATTCCTGCCCCGCGACATCGAGCGCCGGCCACTTCTGGTCGATCACCTTCACCTGCACGGTCTTGCCGACGTTCCAGAAGCCGTGCGAGCCCGCCTCGAGCTGGCCCGCCCGCTTGCCGTCGACGAGCAGCAGGCCGACCTGCCCGTCATTGACGAGATGCACGCCGACCGCCGCCGTCTGACGAACCTGGACGATGCGGCGCAGCAGCGCCGGATCAACCGCGAGGCTGTTCGACACATCGATGCGGGTCTCCGACCACGGCCCCGCGTCCTTCCAGACGATGAGCTTCTGGTTCGGCATCATCACCGAGAAGATCGCGCCATCGCGTTCGATCACCGCGACTTCAGCGGCGGCCGTGCGGAAGACATTCAGATGACGGTTCGCGACATCCGGGAGTTTGTCGAACAGAGCCTGTGCGTAGATCGAGGTGAACACGGCATTGGTCAGGTCGCAGCGCACCAGTTCCAGGCTGTTTTGCCGGTTCGGGAGGCTGTGCATGCCGGGACCATAGATGCCGAGCAGTTCGCCCTGGTGGAGGGCGATGATGCGTTCGTTTTCCTTCACCAGGACACGCTTGCGCCCCAGGATCTTGTCAATAAGCTTCGTCATGTTCGTTACTCCATCGGGCGCTCAAGTCATCGACCGAATGTTCCTTTCGTTGTTTACGCTTCACGTGACCCGGCAATGATCCGGGAGCCGGTGGCAGGCAACACTTGCGGACCCGCGGGAGCGGATGTCGCAGCACATCGGCGGGCCTTCGGAGCAAGCTCCTCCAGCCGACCGGCGTGCGGCTCTCTCTTCACCGCGTTTCGGGCTTGCGCCCCTGGCTTCCGTTCGAACCGGACCTTTCGGCCCGGTCTTCCCTTCGGCATTCCGGCTCCCGAACCGTCAAGATAGTCACGTGACACCGTGATAGGGTGCTGGAGAAGGAGTCGAACCTTCGACTTTCAGATCCGCAGTCTGATGCTCTACCCACTGAGCTATCCAATGGTACAGATAGAGGGACTCGAACCCACGACCTCCGGTTTATGCCGGTGCTCTACCCCTGAGCTACATCCGTATTCCGACCTCGGCGCGGTGTCCGTATACAGAACGGCAGAGCCGACTGCACGGGAGGAGGTTCTGAACTCCATCCGCTGACATCCACGCCGCTTGACGACCGGGAGCGCGCGTTTAGCCGTCTTCGCGCGCGGCGACAAGACGAAATCTCGCGTGCTGGAAAATGACGCGACGATGTTGCGGAAAGGCAACAGGAGTGGGAGGTGCTTGTGACGAGACGTTCTCGCGTGACAACCTTGAGCCGGGACGGCGATGAACCTGGTTAACCCCGTAGAAACAATCTTAGCCCACGATCGCATTGCTTCACGAGAAGCCGACAAAACCTCGTAGTTCCCAAGTGGCGGAGTCCAACTCTTGCCGCTTGGGAGTTCGAGCTTCTCCGATGGCTAGACCCCTGGATTGGACGGCTGTCTGATCGCCTCTTCGATCTCGACCTCTTTCAGGGACTCTCCCGTCGGGCCACTGATTTCGACAGCGCGCTGGCCCTGGCTGACGATTTGCTTGGCGAATTCGAAAGCGTCCGCCTTGGTCGCGAACACCTCCTTCTCGAGCCGGCCCTGATCGACCTGGAGCGGCGTGCCGTGCAACACCCACCAATCCATTCCGGCCTCCTTTAAGAAAAAGTCGCTGCCGTGTGGGGGGCGCCGACAGGACCAGGGATGACGGCGAAACCATCCTGCGGGCGATAATGACAAGTCCTGTATTTGGTTCCCGCGCCATCGCCGGCTGCCATGGGAACGATTCAAGATCGTCAGGATTGGGCGTTGTGTGAAATCCAAGGCGGAACACTGTCATGACGCGGGAACCTCCGGATCGCGAGATCATGAAGGCCGAGATCGCAGCGCAGATTTATGAAGCTTGTGAGAAGCTGGGTGCCGGTCCGCAGCTCTTGTCCATCATCGGAAGCTACGGCGACACGCTATGCGACGATGATGTTTTGATGTTGCTCATCCGCCACAACAACGGCGAGTCGCTTTTTGATGAGAGTATCTGCAACACCGACACATTTGGAACCATTCGCCACTGATTTCGTTCGTGTCGATCAATGGGAGGGTAACCGAATGGCTGTTAATAGACCTACCGGGGATAACGCGCGCAAAGGAGCCGTCAAGGGTCGGTCGCAACTTAAGACCGCCGTCGAGGGCGAGGCGCACTGGACCAAGCGGGACAAAAGAAATGGCCAGTTCGTCGATCAAAAAACGGACGCGGATGCCCCGCCATTCAAAGGCGTCCGAAAAGAGAAGTAGGCGTTGCGCGCACCCACAACACGAGCCAATACGGCAAGGCGGGGCACAGCGAAGGCCGCCCCGCCGAAATTCGTTGTACCTCAACTCTGCCTTCTCCAGGCGCAGGCCCCTGGCGGCAAAGGCTGGATTCACGAACCGAAGCTGGATGGTTATCGTATGGCGGCGCGCATCAGCGGCGGTCACGTTCATCTGTTGACAAGGACGGGACTGGACTGGACAGAGAAATATCCTGGCGCCGTCTCCTCGCTGAAAAAAATCAAAGTCAAATCGGCCTATATCGACGGCGAGCTTTGCAGCATGGATGCGCAGGGGCGCCCAAGCTTCGCTCTTACGCAGCATGCGCATAACGGCGACAGGGACGTGCAACTCGTCTACTTCGCTTTCGATCTCCTCTTCCTCAATGGACAGGCGACGGCCTTTCTCCCGCTGGCGGAGCGCAAGGCATTGCTGCAGCCGCTGCTGGAGGGTTTGGATGGCATTCGCTTCAACGAGCATACCAACGGCGACGGCGAAGCCTTTCGTCGCGAGGCCTGCGCGATGGGGCTCGAAGGCATCGTCTCGAAACGGGCCGATGCGCCTTACATGCCGGACAACCGGGGAACCTGGGTGAAGTCGAAGTGCCTGCGCCGCCAGGAATTCGTCATCGTCGGCTGGACCGATCCGGACGGAAGCCGGGTGGCATTGGGCGCGTTGCTGCTTGCCTATTATGACGCGGCTGGCCTGCTGATCTATGCCGGACGAGTTGGGACAGGCTTTTCAGACAAACTGCTGGCGGAACTGCTAAAGACGTTGAAGCCGCTCGAAATCGACGGAATGCCGCTTGCCGCACCCCCGCCAAAGAAAAGCCGGGGAAAGCCATTGCGTCCAGCGACGACCCACTGGGTCAAACCAAAGCTGGTTGCGGAGGTTTCCTACCTGACATGGGCCGACGACGGCCTGCTGCGACATACCGTCTTCATCGGCCTGAGGAGCGACAAGCCGGCGCGAGAGGTCAGGCGCGAGAAAGCAGAATGACTGAAATGCGCGCTCCGCGCCAAGGAACCATTCAACGCATCATAGCTTGATGACCGAGATTGAAGAGGAGCCAGCGATGAAAGCTTTCCATCTTTCCACAGTTGCTGCTGCAGCGATTCTCATATCGGCCACCGCGTTCGCACAGAGCGGAGGTGGCTCAGGTGGCGCCGGCGGTGCTGCGGGCGGCGGTGCCGCGGCCGGCGCTTCAGGCGGAGCCGGCACCGGAACATCCAGCGGCACGACGAGCAGCCCCGCTCAAGGTGGCGCCGCAACCGGGGCTGCCCCCGGCACGAGTTATCCCAATTCAGGCGCTGCAGGGACAGGCAGTTCTGTAACCGGTGCACCCAATCCGAGCGGTAGCGGGCTCGGAACCGGAGCCAATCCCGTCGGCGGCATCATTCGCGAGCCGGGAACGGGGGCGGCTGTCGGCGGCGCCGGTAGCGTGCCGGGCACTGTCGCGCCGGGCCAGAGTACCGGCGGTTCTCCCGGACAGCCGGGTCCGGAATCGCGTTAGACGCGTTGTTGCAATGGCCTGCCGCTGAAAGCGGCGGGCCAGTGTCATCCGAACGTGAAGGCGAAAGCCTGGACGCCCGGATCGAGGAATTCGATCTCGAACAGCCGGTCGCGGACAGGGCCGGTCTGCCGGATGAGTTGGTAAAGCCGCTGTTCGGTGACGACGCCTTCTCCCGCCTCGTTCACATCCGAGCCGTGGTCCGCACCCGGCGGCGCGCCATCGATGCTGACGCGAAACCGCACCTTCTCCCCGCTTGCCGGACCGCCGAGAACAAGATGCAGATCACGTGCGTGGAAGCGGTAGACGATGGAGCCACCGGCCTTGTCGAGCGCCGCGCGCTCGAGGCCAACGGTCCATTGGCCAGAAAGGCCCCATTCGTTCAGGCGCGGCTCTCCCGGCTCATAGGCCTTGGAGACGTTCTGCGCGGCGCCGCCGGGGGACACGAGGTTCTGGGCGCGCATGAAGCCGAGATAGGTTTCGGGCGAGCGCACATCCTGCGTCATCGCAGCTTCGACGCCTGTGGCATTCACCGTCACCAGATTGGATGACACGTCAGTGCTTCCTGCTTCCGCGAGCAGTTTCTGGATTACCCGTTCGGACTCGTCATAATTGCCTTCGCCGAAATGATGGTGGCGAACCTGGCCTTTCGCATCGATGAAATAATGCGCGGGCCAGTAGTTGTTCTCGAAGGCGCGCCAGATCTTATAGTCGTTGTCGATGGCGACCGGATAAGTGATGTTCAGCTTGGTCATCGCCTGCTGGACATTGCTGACCCTCCGCTCGAAAGCGAACTCCGGTGCATGGACGCCGATGACGACCAGGCCCTTGTCCTTGTACTTCTCGGCCCAGGCGCGAACATAGGGAATGGCGCGCAGGCAGTTGATGCAGGAGTAAGTCCAGAAGTCGACGAGGACGACCTTGCCTTTGAGCGCTTCGGCGGTGAGCGGCGGCGAGTTCAACCATTCGTTGGCGCCCGCCAGAGATGGCATCATGCCCTCGACAGGCAGAGTTTCCGATGCCGCTGCCGGTCCATCGCCCCTCATCGCCGGATTGGCGCTCATCATCGCATTGTTGCCGGACATGGCCGTCCCAGACTTGGCCGTCGATGAGGACTGCGCATTCGGCTTGCCGAACCTGTCGAGCAGGCCCTGCTCGAGCGTTGACGTGGTGGCGACCGACACCTGCGTCAGAAAGCCCGTGTCGAGGCCAAGCCCGATGGCGACGACGGCCGCGAGGACGGCGACGCCGAGACCCCGACGTATCCATTCGCCCGCACCGATCGAGCGCTTCATGGCGGCAAAGACCCTGCTACCGATGAGCAGCGCCAGAGCCAGCGAAGTGGCGGCGCCCAGCGCATAGGCAAAGAGCAACAGGGATGTCTGTGCATTGGCGCCTTGCAGCGCGGCGCCGGTGAGGATCAATCCGAGGATCGGGCCAGCACATGGCGCCCACAGCAGGCCCGTCGCCACGCCGAGCAGAAGCGACGGCAGAAGGCTCGATCGAGCCGAACTGCTGTCTTCCGCCGATTGCGACAGGCGGCCGCCGAGAGCGACCAGAGGGCGCGTGAGATAGTCCGACACCGATGGGAACAGCAAGGTCACGCCGAAGATCGCCAGCAGGACAATGGCCGCGTAGCGTCCGTATTGATTGGCTTCCACCACCCAGCCACCACCGACGGCGGCCAAGGTCGCCACGGCGCAGAACGCCACAGCCATGCCGACCAGCATCGGCAGGCCACTGCTGATGAATGGCCGATCGGCGCGTGCGAACACGAACGGCAGGACCGGAAGGATGCACGGGCTGACGATCGTCAGAACGCCGCCCAGAAAAGCCAGAACCAGCAGGATCATCAAAAAGCCTTGTCTGCGATTACGCGGAAACGGGTTTGAACGTCATGGCGATGCCGTTCATGCAGTAACGAAGACCAGTCGGCTTTGGACCATCATCGAAGACGTGGCCGAGATGGCCGCCGCAGCGCGCGCAATGAACGGCCGTGCGGGGCACGCCCAACGAGGTATCGCGCGTGGTGCCGACGGCATTGTCGAGCGGCGCCCAGAAACTCGGCCAACCGGTGCCGCTCTCGAATTTAGTCGTCGAGGAAAAGAGGTCCAGATCGCATCCCGCACAGGCAAAGTTGCCGCGACGATGCTCGTCGTTCAGCGGGCTCGAGTAAGGCCGCTCGGTGGCGCTCTGCCTCAACACAGAGTACTGACCGGGTGTCAGCCTGCTGCGCCATTCCGCAGCCGTCCTCTTGACCGGAAAGTCCGATTCCGCAGCATTGGCGTCATCGTCCGGCTGCATGACGATCCGCGCAAGGCCGGCCGCACCGGCAAGTCCGCCGATAATCAGCACTCGCTTCGTCAACATGGTGTCTGCCCTTCCTGATGTATTCAGGCCGGGTATATATAGTCGGATATAGACGTATCAGGGATCACGTCCCGGTATGACAGGTTCAAAAAAAGGTGAAGGTGTACGACCGCAGGTTTGCAGCGAAGTGTCACGGAGGGAAGAGACAATTCCCTTCCCTCCTCAACGATGTCAGGACGCAGGCACCGGTTCGCGATGCAGTTTCATCGCCATCGCGACGGAGGTGTAATAGCCCAGGAAAGCGATCAGTTCGCCCAGGCCGTCGCGGCCGAGATGCTTGACGGCGTGATCGAACACCTCGTCGGACGCGACCTCCTTGCGGTCGAACGCCTTGTAGATTTCGTAGATCGCCTTCTCGCGTTCCGTCTCCAGATGCGGGATACGGCGATCCTTCAACTCGGCGACGATCGGCGCCGGCATGCCCGCCTTCGAGACGAAGCGCAGATGCGCGTCGATGACGAAGGGTGATTCCCAATGCTGGGCGATGAGCACGATCGCCAATTCGAATTCGCGTTCCGTCAGCGTCGACTGGGTGTTCAGCATGGTGCCCAGATGCTCGATGGCATCCGAAAGCTTGTCGCTATGCAGCCAGACCTTGAAGGGTGTCGGCACGCGCCCACGCCCGGCAACGACGCGCTTCAACACGTCCTGAAGCAGCGGCGAATGCGTCGTTTCATCCTTGTCGGCGTAGCGGGGCGGTCCGTCCGTCATATGTCTCCTCCGGAATGTTCGATGTCAGGCACCATAGAGCAGGAGACTCCCGACCTCAAATCCCGCTGCGGATCAGCCCGAGATCGTCGCCATCAGGGCTTCGAGACCCGCCTTGGCGACAATCCCGTCCTGGCTCGACTGGACGCCCGAGACGCCGATGCCGCCGACATATTCGCCGTTGGCGACGATGGGCAGTCCCCCTTCCACGGTGGTGGCGCCGGGCAGCGACATGACGGCGACCCTGCCGCCGGCAACCGCCTGTTCGAAGGCGACCGAAGGCCGGCGGAACATCAGCGCCGTGCGCGCCTTCTCCACCGCGATCACGGACGACGCCTTCTGCGTATTGTCGAGACGCTCGAGATACATCAGATGTCCGCCGTCATCGACGATGGCGATCACGACGTTCCAGCCGTTCTTTTTGGCTTCGGCGGCTCCGGCGGCGGCCATGAGCTTGGCATCGTCGAGGGTGAGGACAGGCTTCGTCAACATGGGTTCGATACTCCGTTGGTGTGATCAGGATGAGGCAAGCTGAACTTCGCGGCTGCCGTCTTCGATAAGGCTCTGCGGCGGCCGCGTCCAGGCTTTCAGCGGCCGGCCTTCGTGCAGGGCGCGCATTTCGCGCTCCCACAGGTTGCGCATGAAGATGATGCCCTTGTCGGATTCGCCGAGCCGCTCCTTCGCGCGGTCGACGATCTCGCCCTGCCCCGCCAGCGCGACATTGTCCTGCACGTTGAACAGGCCGGGATATTTCGAATCGACGTCCTGGATACGCAAGCGCCCTTCCAGAATTTCCTGCGTCAGGAAATCGGGGTGCGGATCGATCTCGGGCATCTTGTTGAGGCTGCCGCCAGCGTTCTTGCGGGCGTCGATCATGAAGCTGATCATCTTGGTATCGTTGACCGGCACACGCCAGGCCAGATGCAGCACCCATTCCTGCCGCGAGCCGCGGCTCGGCGTGATGACCATGGTGCAATTGGGGAAGAAGATGCGCCCGGTGCGCGTGACGTTGGCCTCCTTGTCGCTGCGCACGCCCTTGCGCAGGATGCCGAACTCGGCTTCGGAGACGATGATCTCCGGCATTTCCTCAAGCCCGATCTCCTCGTTGGAGACGCTGTGGACGAAGTGCAGATGGACTTCGTCGAGATCGTTCTCGAGGCGCTGGAAGAAATTGCAGGGCACGTTGCGCGCGCCATATTGCACGCGGTCGCGCTCGACATCGACCTCGGGAAACAGCGGAAATGCCGGCGGCTCGCCGGTGCCGAGATAGGCGAAGACGAAGCCGAGATATTCGTGCACCGGGAAGGAACGGATCCTGATGCGATGCTTGCGCTCGGGATTTTTCTCGGCCGGCTGGCGCACGCAGGCGCCTGACGGATCGAACCCCCAGCCGTGATAGAAGCAGCGGATTTCGTCGCCTTCCACACGGCCAAGCGACAGCGCCGTCAGACGATGCGGACAGCGATCATCGACGAAATGGGCACGGCCGTCGGCGCCGCGATAGGCGGTGAAGAACTCGCCGAAGATCTCGACGCGCTTGGCGCGCGAGATCGCAAGATCAGACGACAGCATCACCGGCTGCCAGAACTGGCGCAGCAATGCGCCGGCGGGCGTGCCCGGGCCGATATGGGCGAAATCCTTGAAATTGGGGGCAGATGTTTTGGGGGGTTGCGTATCCTGCGTCATCGCAAGCTCCTTTCGGACAGTCATTGGGTTTCGCGCTGCTCCTGATGCCAGCTCAACAGATGGCGGCGGGCCCCCTCCAGGCATTTCACGAGGAAGAATCCGACCGCGCCGGACGCGACGATGCCGGCGTAGACGCCGGGCGTATCGGCGAAGCGGCCGGCGCGCATCATCGTGCCGCCAAGACCTGCGCCACCCATGATCATCTCGGCGGCGATGGTGGTGATCAGCGCGATCGGCAGGGCGATCTGCAGGCCAGTGAGAATGCGCGGCAGCGCCGCCGGCAGGATCACCTCCCACAGCATCGCCGACTTCGTCGCGCCGAGGCTCAGCGCCGACCAGACAAAGGCGCGCTCGACATTGGACGCCGCGCCGACGGTCGTCGCCAGGATCGTGAACGAACAGGCAAAGGCGGCGACGACGATCTTCGACGTGTCGAAGACGCCGAGCCAGAGAATGAAGATCGGGATGAAAGCCACTTTCGGCATCGGAAAGCCGACCGAGATCAGCGGATCGAAGAACCAGCGCAGTGCAGCGATCCGCGCGACGGCAAGCCCGAGCGGCACGCAGATCGCGACAGCCAACAGGAAGGCGGCAACGGCGCGATAGAGCGTGCCGCCGATCGCGGCCGGCAATTGGCCATCGGCGATGATCTGCCAGAGCTTCTTGAAGACATCGGCCGGCGGCGGCACCAGAAACGGATCGACCAGTTTCCAGTGGCCGACGATGAACCAGACAACAAGCAGCGCCGCCGGCACGGCGATATCGAGCAGGCGGTCAGCGCTGAGGGTGGCGTGGCCGGGCCTGCTCATGACGGCGCCTGCCAGCGCAGCACGAAGCGCGACAGCGCCAGGAGCAGGCGATCGACGCAAAAGCCGGTGGCCGCAACGGTGAGGATGACGGCGAACATTTCCGGATAGATGCCGGCCTCGCCGAAATTGGCGATGAGATAGCCGAGACCGTCGCGCGAAATCAGCAGTTCGGAGCTGACGAGCAGGATGAAGCAGAACGCGGTGGCGGTGCGCAGGCCTGCGAGGATTTCGGGCATGGCGGCGGGCACGCGGATTTCCCAAAGGGTCGCGAGCCGGCTGGCGCCAAGGCTTTCCGCCGACCAGAGGACGGACCGATCGACACCGCGCGCGCCGTTCAACGTGCTCAACAGGATCGGCAGGGTGCAGCCCAGTGCAATGAGAAACACTTTTGACGCCGAGCCGATGCCGAAGAAGATCAGCACAAGCGGAATGAGCGCCGATTTCGGGATCGGGTACAGCATCTGCAGGATGGGATTGAGCAGGCGATAGACGGTCCGGCTCTGCACCATCGCAAGGCCACCGACGCCGCCGATGACGGCCGCGATGGCAAGGCCATAGGCGGCGCGGCCGAACGAGGCTTTCGCGTGCAGCGGAATGTCGCCCTCGACCATCAGCCGCCACCAGGCGGCTGCAACATCGCTGAGCGCGGGAAGAATCTGGTCGGAGACAAGGCCCAGCCGAACGACAAGCTCCCAGACGAGCGCGAGGATGAGAACCGGGAGATAGCGCAGCGGGGCGCGCAGCCACGTCATGTCGCGCTCCGGCTGCTTTGCAGATTGGCCTGCGTCTTGACGAGCTGCCACAGGTTCTCGCCGCACTCCACGAAAGCCGGGCTGCGGACAATATCGGGATCTGACGAGCGGTTGAAACCGGCGTCGATCACATGGGCGATCCGGCCCGGACGCGCGCTCATCACCGAGACGCGATCGGCAAGAAAGACCGCCTCCTGAACGTCGTGCGTCACGAAGACGACGATCTTCGATGACGTCTTCCAGATGCCAAGCAGTTCCTCCTGCATCAGGCGGCGGGTCTGCGCATCGAGCGCGCCGAACGGCTCATCCATCAGCAGAATGTCCGGATCGATTGCCAGGGTGCGGGCGATGGCGGCGCGCTGCTGCATGCCGCCCGACAATTGCGAAGGATAGGCATTCTCGAAGCCGCGCAGATGCACGAGGTCGATGAATTTGCGCGCGATGTCCTCGCGCTCCGCCCTGGCAATCCGCCGCTTCTTCAGCCCGTAGAGAATATTGTCGCGCACCGTCAGCCAGGGGAACAGGGCGAAGTTCTGGAAGACGACGCCGCGGTCCGGACCGGGCGCGGACACCTTGCCACGCGATGTCGAAATGCTGCCGGACTGGACCTGGATGAAGCCGCCGATGAGGTAGAGCAAGGTACTCTTGCCGCAGCCGCTGGGGCCCAGCAGGCAGTGAAACTCACCCGGCCTGATATCGAGCGAAACCTGGTCGAGCGCCACAAACTCATTGGCCGCGCCGCGATTGAAGACGTGCGAGACCTTGTCGATCGCAATGCCGGTTGCGCCCGGCGCGACCGCCGCTTTCGCAACCGGGTTCACCGAAACATTCATTCGCCGATTCTCCGGCGCGCTTCCTCGATGAAGGACAGATCGGCATTGTCCGCGGCCTTGATGTTCTGCGGGATGAAGCCGAACTCGAGCGAATAATCGAGAACCTTCTGCGTGCCGGCAAGATTGGGGCGCAGCCAGGGATCGCGATAATAATCATCCTTGGTGAGGAAATTGCCCAATTGCTTGGGATCGACCTTCATGAAGGTCGAGACGATTTTGACGGCCTCATCGCGATTGGCAGGGTCGAGAAACCAGCGCACGGCGCGGACATGATCCTCGAAAAAATCCTGCATGGCGGCGCGGTTGGCTTCGAGGAAGCTCGCGCGCGCGGTCAGCATCACGCCCTGCGTCGGGCCGCCGAAGGCCTCGCCGCCGTCAAACAGCACCTTGATCTTGCCGGTCTGCAGCATGCGGCCGGTGAAGGGCTGCGCGCCGCTGGCGAGATCGATCCTGCCGCTCTCCAGCATCGCCTGCATGTTGGGAAAGCCCGCTTCAAGGATGTTGACGTCCTTGTCCGGGTTCAGTCCCGACCGGTGCAGCATGGCGCGGATCGCCGTGTCCGCCGTCGAACCGATGGCGTTCGAGGCCAGGCGCTTGCCCTTGAGGTCTGCCGCCGAGGCGATGCCGGCATCGTTCTTGACGAGGAACTGCATGGTCAGGAAGCCGGGCACGCCGTCCTGAAACACGTCGGCGACGATCTTCAGGTCGAGTTTGGCATTGGTGATGCCGAGCGCGAAGGGCGCCGGCCCCAGCGTCGCGATATCGATCTCGCGCGCGGCCAGCGCCGTCAACTGCGGCGAACTTCCGCGAAACTGGATCGGATCGACTACATAGGACTTTCCGTAGTGTTTCAGGATGTCCTTCTTGATGTAGAGCGCCGGAATGAGATGCGTCGGCATGGTCGACCACGCGATGCGGATGTTGAGCGGATCGGCGTTCGCCGCGGACAGCGTCGTGATGCCCAGCAGTGCCAACGCCCAGCAGCCGATCACGTTCTTTCGCCAGTTCATGTCGCTTCCTCCGACCAATCATTCTTATTAGAATTGGAAAAAAGTACGATCTTGGAAAATTTGTCAAGAGTGGTATTTATATCCGACGACGGACGGAGGCAGAGACGATGGGCGACGCGGCGGATACGGTGGTGGGCGAAAAGGCGCATATCACCGTTGCACATGATGTTTATCTGCGTCTGCGCGATGACATCCTGAACGGCCGCTGCGCGCCGGCCGCACCGCTGAAATTCGACGCGCTGCGCGAGAAATACAAGGTCGGCGTCAGCCCGTTGCGCGAAGCCCTGTCGAGTCTCGCCAACGAGCGCCTCGTCACCCTGTCCGGCTTCAAGGGCTACCGAGTGGCCGCGTTCACGCTGGAAGAATTGAAGGACATTGCCGCCAATCGCCGCATGCTCGAATCCGAAGCGCTGACCAGCGCGATCGACAACGGCGGCGACGATTGGGAAGCCAGCATTGTCGCCGCGCTGCACCGCCTGCAGCTCTGCAAGGTGCAGGGCGCCAATTCAGCCGCTTTCGACGAATGGGAGCGCCGCCACGCCGACTTCCATTCGGCGCTGCTCGCCGGCTGCACGTCGCACTGGCTGCTGCACATGACGCAACTGCTCTCGGCGCATCACCAGCGCTATCGCCGCTCGATCTGGGATTATTCGACCAGATCGCCGCGGCTGTCGCGCAAGTTCGGCGAGCAACACGCCGAACTCGCGCAACTGGCGATCAAGCGCAAATCCAAGGCGGCGGTGGCCTTACTGAAGGCGCATTACGACGACAGCGCCAATGCCCTGATCGAGGAATTCGCCGCCCGGCGCGCGGCGGGGCAAGTCTAGATCAATCGAGCCGGACGCCGGTCTGCCTGACGACAGGCGCCCATTTGTCGCGTTCGGCACGCAGGAAGACACCCGTTTCACGCGGGCCTTCGCCGACAATGGTGGCGCTGAGCGCCTCGAGACGCTCGCGCACCTGCGGATCGGCCAGTGCTGTCTTCGCCGCCTTGTACAGAACCTCGACGGCGGCATCGGGCGTTGATTTCGGCGCCAGCAGAGCGAGCCAGCTGTAGCCGATGAATTGCGGCAGGCCGGCATCGACGGAAGATGGTGTCTCGGGCAATTGCGGGATGCGCCGCTCGCTGGTGACGAGCAACGCATTCACCTTGCCGGCGCGGATCTGTTCCAGCGCGGTCGGCACATTGTCGATCATCAACTGGACCTGGCCGGAGACGAGGTCCTGCATGGCCGGCCCCGCGCCGCGATAGGGCACATGCGTCATCGGGATGCCGATGAGATTGGCGAACCAATGGTTCTGCAGATGGCCAACGCTGCCGACACCCGGCGAAGCATAATTGAGCTGGCCCGGATGGTTGGCGGCATAGGCTTTCAGGGCAGCGACCGTGCGGGCCGGCACCTGTGTGGAGATCAACAGCACATTGGGGATATCGACGAGATGGGTGACCGGCGTGAAGTCGTCGATGACATCGAAAGGCAGCTTGTCATAGAGCGCCGGGTTGATCGCATGGGTCGACACGGTGGCGACGAGGACCGAATAGCCATCGGGCGCGGAGCGCGCGACGTCCGCCGAGCCGGTGCTGCCGCCGGCGCCCGCCTTGTTCTCGACGATGACCTGCTGGCCCAGAGGGCCGGCCATGCCGGCCGCGACGAGCCGCGCGACCACGTCCGTCGAGCCGCCGGCAGCAAAGGGAACCACCAGCCGGATCGGCCGTTCAGGCCAGGTCCTGGCCTGTGTATTCGTCTGCGCGTGCGACGGGATCGCGCCGGCCAGGAACGCCGCCAGGGCGGACGCCAGAGTGATCCTCGCAAAGCGCAGCATTCCAATCTCCCTTGCCCGACGGCCACATTCGCTTCGGCCAGAAAAACATCTTATGAAAATCGCGGCGCGAGGACAGGCGATGAAGACCCAAATCCTGTTCTAGCTACAGCGGTTCAATCAAGAAACTGGCTCATTCCTATTAAGGAGAAAAGCATCGCATTTTCAAATGTGTATGCGATTCATTGCTACGATCCTACTTGAAAAACTGCAACTGGGCGGGCTAAGCTAATTGCGAAAACGCTCTGGAATGTCCATAAAATCCACATGCGCGACATCCACGACAACGCTTGGAAATTCCTCACAAGCCTGCAGCGCTTTGATTTAGCCATGCTCTTAAAGGAGTGTGAAGTGGCCATTGTCGAAACAGAAATCGGCAATGGCTGGTTCGACGCCACTGTAAAGGAAGCAGTCGTCCATGCGCCGGCTCCGCTGAATGAGGCGCTCAGAAAACTACCGGCACACGATCGCAAACGTATCGCCGAGGCGATTACCAGCCTTGATCCGAAAATGGCGGCGCCGGAGGATATCCGTATTGAATTGTCGAACTCTCTCGATCCCATCAGTTCTGCGATCGCGTTGTCGGAACTTTTGATACACCGAGAGATGATGATCTCAGTCGCGACGGGCGGCGATCGCATTCAGGATGTGGATGACTACTATAAGGCACGCGAAATTCGGCTAAGAACCGACCTTCCTGACGGCGTAGGATACAAAAACCCTTTTGAAAGCTTGTGGGATTGGTACGCTTATTGGGGCGCTAATCTGCCGCAATACAAAGACCGACGCCTATATATCCGGCAATTGTTCGGTCCCGCAATCGAGTCCGTTTGTCGCCGACCATCCGTGTCTCCTGTCTCCCATGAACCGACGGGTTGGGAAAGGGTCGACCGCGACCTGGCGCAAGCCCGCGCGCTATTCAATAGCGCTTCGGCGGAACAGGATTATCAGGCTATCGGGCTGTTGTGCCGTGAAATCATCGTATCTCTTGGCCAGGCCGTCGATGATTCGAGCATTGACGAAACGCAATGTGGCGTTACGCCAAGCACAACAGATACAAATCGGCTGATAGATGCTTTCGGTATCCATGCACTGTCGGAACCAAGTAACGAAGAGATACGAGCCCACGCTCGCGCATCTCTTGCCCTGGCGCTGAGCTTGCAGCACCAAGGCACTACTAGTCGGCAACTCGCTGCGCTTTGTCTGGAAGCGACCTCCTCCACGACGGCTGTTATTTCAATCATCGCAAGAGGAGTGCGGAACTAAAGGTCTCTGCCCAGTGTCGCAACCCTACGCTATTGGTATTTGCTTGATGTGATGCAGTGCGAACCCCAAATATTGTTCTGGCGTCGCACGGATGTGGTGGGCCTTGAGCGCATGGCGCTCGACATCACGCCGGATGGCGTGTCGGCGGACTCAACGATCCTGTGCACCGAAGACGGCGGCTTCCGCCTCGACCATCGCTGGCGGCTGACGCCAGACTGGCGGGCGCTGTCGCTCAGCATCGAGCACTGGGGCGTTGCCGGACACGATCGCCTCGACATCGAGCGAATAGAGGGAGGCTGGAGCGTCAACGGCATGCGTCGCCCGGACCTTGACGGCGCCGATGAGCCGGACCTGTCGGTCACGCCATTCTGCAACACCTTCCCCATCCGCCGCACGCCCGAGGAAGCCGGGCAAAGCCTCAGCCTCGACACGTGCTACGTGGATGCGGCGGCGATGACGGTGGCGCGGTCGCGGCAGCGCTACGACCGGCTGGGTCCGCGGCAGTTTCGCTATGTCGATCTCGGCCTCTCGGCCGGCTTCGAGGCCGAGCTGACGGTGGACGATCAGGGTCTTGTGCTGCGCTATGAGCACCTGTTCGAGCGCATTGCATCCGCCTGAGGCGGCCGGAATTGTAAAACGGGGCGATCCGGGTAGAAAGAGCCCATGGATATCCGGCACCTTAAGTATTTCCTCAAAGTCGCCGAGGCCGGGAGCTTCGTGGCCGCGTCGCGCGAACTGGGCATTTCGCAGCCGTCGCTGAGCAGCCGGATCAAGGAAGTCGAGGCCTGGGCCGGGCAGCCGCTGTTCCGCCGCCTGCCGCGCGGCGTGTCGCTGACCGAGGCCGGCGACCGGCTGATCCCGCATGCGCGGGAAATTCTCGCTGTCATGGACCGGGCGGAACGGGCGGTCCTCGGCGACACCGGCTATTCGCTGTCACTCGGGGTCACACCGTCTCCCGGCGTTTCGCTGGTGCCGCAACTGTTGACGAGCGCCGCGCAATCGAGTTCGCCGCTGAACATCCAGGTGCAACAGGGCTCCAGTGACGAATTGCTCGATCTGGTATCGCGAGGCCGGCTCGATGCGGCGCTGTGCTACCGTGTGATCAACAACGAGACCCTGGTCACCGTGCCGCTGTATTCGGAAGATCTCTTCGTGGTCGGCGCGCCGGCCGTCCTCGATGCCACCGACAGTGACATTGCGTTCGACGAGATCGTGCGCTTCCCGCTGGTGCTCGATCCACGCAGCCATGCCACAAGGCGGCGGATCGAAGAGGTCGCCTTTCGTCGCAAGCTGCAACTGGAGATCAAGCTCGAGGTCGAGCCCGCCAATGCGAAGCGCGCGATGATCGAGGGCCAGGGCTTTTGCGCCGTCGTGCCCAAGGCGCTTTACGCTGACGCGATCCGCTCGGGCCTTTTCAACTGCCGGCGGATCGTCGATCCCACATTGACCATGTCGATGGGGCTGGTGGTCAACCTGTCGGTCAAGCAGCGCGCCTTCGAGCGGCTGCGGGAGTTGCTGCAGCAGCTTGTCCGTGCCGAGATCGAAACAGGCGATCTCGGCTGGCGGCGGTATGACGGCTGATTACATGCCCGCGCTGATGATCTGCCGCGCCTTGGCGACGGCATCAGGCGACGCGGCGAACAGTTCGGCGACGAGCTTCTGGATCTCGGGCCCGGCGAGACCGGAGACCTCGAAGTTCATCTTCTTGGCTTCGCCCAGGAGGTCGGTGTCCTTCAGGCTCGCCATGAAGGCCGTTCTGACAGCCGCCACGCGATCGTCCGGCACGCCGGGCGCCATGACGAAGGGGCGGCCGAATTCCAGCGGCGCATAGAACATCTTCATGACCTGGCGCTGCTGCTCGTCGGCGGCGCGTGAAATCGTCATCTCGACTTTCTTCTCGTCGAGCAGGGGCGCGGAGTTCAGGCCTTCCTGCGCGATGATCTTGGCGTCGGCGCCGTCGATCCACTGCGGGCGCGTCGAGGCGACGCTGGACCAGCCGATGCCGCAAACGCCCTGAACCTCGTTCTTCTCCATCGCCAGCGAGATCTCGTTGGAGCCGGGATAGCCGCTGACGATGTTGAACTTGGCGCCGAGAACCGATTTCAGCAGGTTGGGGAAATCGCGCGTCGAGCCGCCGGCAGCACTTGCGCCGACGATGATGCCCTTGGTGAGAAAGTCGTCCAGGGTTTTCACGCCCGTATCGGTGCGCGTCACGCAGACATAGAGCTCGCTGTTGGCGCTGCCGATGTAATTGAGCTTGTTGACGTCGTAACGGGCCTTGGCGCGGTCGCCGAGCAGCGGCTCCATGATGGCGCCGGGGTAGACGGCGCCGATGACCGTGCCGTCCTTGGGAGCGATGTTGTAGACGTTCTGCAGCGCGACGACGCTGGCGGCACCCGGCATGTTGTTGACGACGACCCTGGGATTGCCCGGGATGTATTTGCCGATGAAGCGCGAGACCAGCCTGCCGTAAAGGTCATAGCCGCCGCCGGGAGACGAGCCGACGATGATGTTGACCTGTTTGCCTTTATAGAAGGCGGCAACCGCATCATCATTGGCGGAGGCAAATCCGCTGGAGGCGACGACGCCGGCTACGGCCAAGGCAAAAGCTTTACGAGACACGCTGTTCCTCTCCCACTGAATGTTGAGTTATTCCAGTTAACGGGAACAGGCGGGCGCGAGAACCCGCGATTGCCGACGGTTTCCTATAGCCAATGACTATAGGTAGGCCCGTGAAATGGGGAAATCGGCCGGAACAAGCTCTATGGCGATATAGCATTTGGCTATAACTCCCTTTTGAACTCTCCTAATTGTGGCAGCACGCCATCCCGCGCATAGAGCGCAGAATGCCTCCGACCCCGGAGGACAACCTCAGGGTGGACCGATGCTGAAGACAGAGCAGAACGAATTCATTACCCGCACCGGCCCCGACACGCCGATGGGCAACCTGTTTCGCTGCTACTGGATCCCCGCCCTGCTGGCGAGCGAACTCTCCGAGCCGGAATGTCCGCCGGTGCGCGTGAAGATCCTGTCCGAACGGCTGCTCGCCTTCCGCGATTCCGAAGGCCGCCTCGGCCTGATCGACGAGTTCTGCGCCCATCGCGGCGTCTCGCTGTGGTTCGGCCGCAATGAAGACTGCGGATTGCGCTGCCCCTACCATGGCTGGAAATACGACGTGAACGGCCAGTGCGTCGACGTCCCGTCGGAGGCGGTCGAATCCGGCTACGCCAAGAAGATCAAGCTCAAGTCCTATCCGCTGGTCGAGCGTGGCGGCATTCTGTGGACCTATATGGGCCCGGCCGACCGGCAGCCCGAGCTTCCCGAATTCGAATTCGCCATCGTGCCGGACAGCCAGCGCTTCGTCAGCAAGCGCCTGCAGGAAACCAACTGGCTGCAGGGGATGGAAGGCGGCATCGATTCCAGCCATTCGTCATGGCTGCATCGCGGCGACTTCGGTCATGACCCGCTGCTGAAGGGCGCCGGCGGCAACAAATACAATTTCAACGATCTTGCGCCGGTCTTCGAAGTGATCGAAAGCCCCGGCGGCCTGTTCATCGGCGCCCGCAGGAAAGCCGAGAATGACAATTACTACTGGCGCATCACGCCATGGGTCATGCCGAGCTATACGGCGGTGCCGCCGCGTGGCGACCACCCGATGCACGGTCATTTCTGGATTCCCATCGATGACGAGAATTGCTGGGTCTGGAGCTATGACTATCATCCGTCACGCGACCTGACGCATGCGGAGGTCGAAGCGATGCGCCAGGGTCTGGGCATCCACGTGAAATATATTCCCGGCACCTTTACGCCGCTCGCCAACAAGCACAACAACTACATGATGGATCGCGTCGCCCAGCGCGAGGGCCGTTACTTCAGCGGCATCGAAGGCGTCGCCATGCAGGATGCCTCCCTGCAGGAGAGCATGGGCGCGGTCTGCGACCGGACGAAGGAAAACCTGGTCGGCACCGACAACGGCATCATCATGGCGCGTCACCGGCTGATGCGCGCAGCAAAGCAGCTTGCCGAGAAAGGCACCCTGCCCCCGGGCGTCGAGCCGCAGCACCAGCGCATCCGTTCGGCTGCCCTGCTGCTGCCGAAAGATGCGCCGTTCCAGGAAGGCGCCAAGGAAGCGCTCGTCGCCGTTCTCGGCCAACCACAGGTCACAGTCTAAATGTCAGCAAGCATTCTGGCGGCAGTTACAACCGCACCCGGTACGATAGACCTGCGGGAGGTTGCGCCGCCGCCGGAAACGCTCGACGGCGGCCTGCTGAAAGTCGCGCTGACCGGCGTATGCGGCAGCGACTGGGAATTCTACCAGACGTTTCCGAAACAGCGCGGCCCGGTGATCCTCGGCCACGAGACCGTCGGCTGGATCGACCGCGCCAATCGTTCGAGCCTCGAGCGATGGGGGCTTGCCGAGGGCGATCTCGTCGCGCTGGAAGAATACATTCCCTGCACCCATTGCGCGGCCTGTCGCTCGGGCGAATTCCGCTCGTGCAAGGCAACCGAATGGCGCTCCGGCGGGCTGCGCTATGGCGCGACGGAACTGGCGCGCGAGCCGCGCCTGTGGGGCGGCTATGCGCAGGCGCAGTATCTGCACCCCAACACGGTCTTCCATCGCGTGCCCGACGGGCTCGATCCGAAGTATGCCGCGCTCGCGCTGCCGATCGCCAACGGCATCGAGTGGACCTATCTGCAGGGCAAGGCGGGACCGGGCGAAACCGTGCTGATCCAGGGGCCGGGCCAGCAGGGCCTCGCCTGCGTCGCGGCGGCGAAGGAGGCCGGCGCTGCGAAGGTTATCGTCACCGGCCTCTCCACGCCCAATGATCGCGCGCGCCTGGAGATGGCGAAGCTGCTCGGCGCCGATCACACGATCGAGCTCGGCGAGCATGATCTGCTTGAAACGGTGGCCGAACTCACCGGCGGCCAGATGGTCGATCTGGTGCTCGATTGCGCCGGCGTCGAGGCGTCATTCCTCGCCTCGTTTCATCTGACGCGTCGCCATGGCCGCATCATTCTTGGCGGGCATCTGAAGAATCCGGTCTCGAACTTCAACGCCAACCGCATTGTTGCGCAATATCTCAACGTCAAGGGCGTGCGCGGCCACAGCTATCAGGCCGTCGAACACGCGCTCGCCATGCTGGCGGCCGACCGGCACAATCTGCGCCGGCTAAGCACGCACACATTTGCACTGGCTGAGACGGATACGGCGCTGCGCTGCCTCATCGGCGAAGGACTGCCGGGCGCGATCCACTGCACGGTCAGCCCGCTGCAGTGAGCCTCGTGCTTCTTTAAAACTAGGGCGACACGTCCTCCAGAACCTTGCCCTTGGTTTCGACCCCGAACGCCACGACAATGAACGCGGCGATCAGCACGACAGTGCCGAACAGCAGGAAGACCGTGCCGAGGCCGCCGGCGCCGACGATGGTTCCGACCGTCACCGGGCCGATGATGGAGGCGATGCGCAACCAGGCTGTGGCCGTGCCGGAACCGAAGGCACGCATGCGCGTCGGATACAGCTCCGACGTATAGAGATACATCGCCAACGACAGGGTGCTGATGCACATGAAGCTCAAGGTCGTGCAGATCAGCACGCGCTCCGGCGTCGTCGGGCCGATGAACCAGAGCGTCAGCAGCGCGATGGCGGACCCGAAGAAGGCGCAGGTGAACCAGATCTTGCGGCCGACCTTGTCGATGAACAGGGCGCAGAGCAAGCTGCCGAAGAGCCCGACCGCCGACGAGATCAGGCCGTAGGACAGCGCTTGTTCCAGCGGCAGCTTGAACACCTGCTGATAGACGCTCGGCAGCCAGGTGGTGAGGCCGTAATTGGCAAGATAGGTGGCGAACCAGCATACCCATAGCACCAAGGTGCGCTGCAGATAGATGCCACGGAACAGATCGCGCCAGTCGATGACCGTCTTGCTTGGCGCGATGCTGATCGCCTGCGGCGGCGGCAGTTTGGCGCCGCTGGCGCGCTCGACTTGTGCCTCGATGTCGCGCAACGCCGCGTCGGCCTTGCCGAGTTGATCGCGGCTGGCGAGCCAGCGCGGGCTTTCCGGCATCAGGCGCATCATGAACAACGCCAGCAGCGCCGGCAGGCCGCCGATGTAAAACATGTATTGCCAGCCGAGGTGTGGCACGATCCAGCGCCCGAGCAAAGCAGCCATCAGAATGCCGATGGGGAACACAAGTTCGAAGAGCAGCACGAAACGGCCGCGCCCGCGCGCCTTGGCCAGCTCGCTGATATAGGTCGCGGCAACCGGCACTTCCGCGCCGAGGCCGAGCCCCTGCAGGGTGCGCAGGGTGAGCAGCGATTCATAGCTCCACGCGAAAGCGCAGGCGATGCTGAACAGGCCGAACCAGAGGATCGACGCAATGATTACCGGCCTGCGGCCGTAACGCTCGGCCAGCCAGCCGCCGACGAGCGCACCGATCAACTGGCCGACATAACCCATCGAGATCAGCCAGCCGATGTCGGCCGGCTTCATATGCCAGGGCGGGATGATGGCCGGCAGGATGTAGGCGATCGACAAGGCGTCGAAACCGTCGAAGAACGTCGCCGTGCCGACGATGATCCGCATCTTGATCTGCCAGGACGACAGCGGCAGGCGTTCGAGCCTGGCGACGACATCCTGCTGGCTGACGCCGGCGGCTTTGATCTCTTGCATGGTCATTTACTCATTCCCCCCAAGGATCTTGTTGTCGTGCCGGCGATCAATGCCGTCGCCGTGCCGCTGATGACGGCCGCGTAAGTGGCAGGGTCGAAGCCGCAGGCGTTGATCATGGCAAGCGGATCATCATCACCGAACGGATAGTCGCTGCCGAACAGGATGCGGTCGGCGCCGATGCGCTCGCGCACAATGTTGATGACGAACGGATCGTAGGTGACGGTGTCGTAGTAGAAATTGCGCAGATACGCGCTCGGCTTGCGGCTGATGTTGCGCATGCTGACCGGATGCGCTGTCGCATTGCGGTCGAGCCGCGCGATATAGGTCGGCAGATAGCCGCCGGCATGCGCCATGACGATTTTCAGATCGGGGTGACGTTCGAGCGTGCCCTCGTAGATCAGCGAGGCCATGGCGCGGGTTTCCTCGATGCCCTGGCCGATGGCGTTCCACAGCGAATAGGCCTGGAAGGCAGGGTCCTTGATGCCGTCGGGATGAATGATGGCAACGAGGCCCAGCCGCGCGATCGTCTCCCACAGCGGCTCGAAGTAAACATCACCGAGATACTTGCCATCGATCGCCGCCGGCAGATTGACGATGCGCAGGCCCAGCGTGCCGGTGGCGTAGTCGAGTTCCGTGAGAGCGCGCTGCATGTCCTGCAGCGGCAAAGTGCAGGTGCCGGTGAAACGGGCGGGGTGCATGCGCACCCAATCGGCGATGCCTTCATTGGCCTGCCTATCGAGTTCGGCGGCGAGGCCGGCGTCGGCAAAGAACGTGCTCTGCGACACGGTGCTGGTGGCGATGACCGCATGGTCGATGCCTCTGGCGTCCATGTCGGCAAGCTGGACGTCCGGCAACACCATCTTCGAGAACAGCGGCCAGCGCGGCGAGTCCGGCGTCGGCCTCTCTTCCATCTTGTGCAGGCCGAAGCCGCTGATGACGTTCCTGCTGATCGTCTTCGCATAGACGGCGGGATGCAGCACGTGAGCGTGAAAATCCACCACGGGCGATTTTGTGCCCGCAGGGTTCATGGCCCTCGCTGTATCGTCTGACATTATGTTCCCTCCCGGCGTCCAGCCGCGCGGCCGGTTGCTCCGGCCGCGCCTGCCCGCCGCTCAGTGATTGAGCTTGGTATCCCTGGCGTCGATAACGTCAAGATTGAGGTTCTTCAAGAGCCGGTAGATCGTATCGACCTCCGATTGCATCGGCTTCGGCATCGGCGGCCGCATATAGGGGTTCGGGATCAGCCCGCGCAGCCATGTCGCCGTCTTGTAGCGGATGTGCAGGCGGCCCATGTCGGCGATGTACTCCTGCAGTTCGGCAAGGCCGCTGTCCCACACCTTGCACGCGCCTTCGAGATCACGGCGATCCCAGGCGTCAAGATGGGTCAGCATCGGCTCCTTGGCGAAATTCCAGAAGCCGCTGAGCGTGCCGTCGAACATGTTGGTGAGCCGATATTCATGGAAGCGCGACGCCAGCGCGCCCATGACAGCGACATCGCGATCGAGCCCGCGCAGGCCCTTGGCGATGAGCCGGAAGCCTTCATAGGTATAGGTCATCTTCCAGCCGACGATGTTGGGAACTTCCCTGCAGATGCGCAGGGTCGCTGCCAGCGGCAGGCCCGGATAGAAGGGCGGCTTGGCGCCGCCGACCGGATGGGTGACGATCGGCAGATCGACGGCCCGGTCCTGCTCCTTGATCTGGTCGAGCCAGATTTCCGGATACTGGTCGGCATCCCAGCAGGAGGTGACATCCTGCGCGCCGCCCGGCGGGGTGACGAAAATGCCGTCGACGCCCATGGCCTTGCAGTCTCTCGCAGTCTCGACCGTCTCGGCCGTGGTGATCGCCCAGGTGCCGGCGATGATCGGCAGCTTGCCGTGCGCCTCTTCCATGGAGATTTCGAGGACGCGGCGCTTCTCGGCGCGGGTGAGATAGAAAATCTCCGCCGCTTCCGGGTTCACGCACAGGCCGCCTTCCCTTGCGAACTCTTTGTCGTCGGCGAAATAGCGGACGAAGCGGCGATAGGCCTGTTCGTCGATCGTCATATCGGTGTTCATGGGAAGAAGGGCCGCGACATAGCGGCGGTGGCCGACGGTTTTCATGCGTTTGCTCCCGTTGTTCGTGTCGGCTGACTAGCGGGCGCGAGACTATGATTGCAAGCCACTGATTTGTCATGTAGCCATGAACTGTATTCATGTTCTGATGATCCGATGAACCTCGCCAGCCTCGACCTCAACCTGCTCAAAGTGCTCGACGCACTGCTGAAGACGGAGAGCGTGTCGGCCTCGGCCCGGCGGCTCAACGTCACCCAGTCGGCCGTCAGCCATGCGTTGAAGCGCCTGCGCGACCTGTTCGAGGACCCTTTGCTCGTGCGCGAAGGCGGTGTGATGCGCGCCAGCCCCAAGGCGACCGCCCTGCGCGAGCCGCTGGAGCGCGCCATGTCGAACATCCATGCGCTGATGACATCGACGAGCGATTTCGATCCGCTGACGTCACGCCGCGTGTTCCGGCTGGCGATGAGCGACGCCATGACCTTGGAAGGCCTGCCGGGCATTTTACGCCTGCTGCGCCGGGAGGCGCCGAACGCGGACCTTCTCGTCGAAACCGGCGGCCCGGTGCATTCATGCCGATTGCTGGCCGAGGAAAAGGCTGATCTCGCGCTCGGCGTGTTTCCGTCCGTGCCCGAAGGCCTGCGCTGCGAAGATCTCTACCGCGACGAATTGATATGCATCGCCGACGCCTCCAATCCGCGGTTGAAGAACGGCACGCTCACCTTGCAGGCGTTTCTCGACTCGCCTCATGTCACCGTGTCGCCGAACAGCGATTCCGGCATTCAGCTCGACGATATCCTGCAATCGATGGGCATGAGCCGGCGCATCGTCACCAGCGTTCCACACTATCTGGCCCTGCCGTCACTGGTGGCGGGAACCGACCTCGTCGCGCATTCACGGCGCATGCTGATCGAGCTTTTCCGCCCGGCCGGCAGGCTGGTGGCCATGCCCGTGCCCGTGCCTTTCGCCGTGCCGGAACTCGTGTTCATGCAGGTCTGGCACGTACGGCAGGATTATGATGCGGCGCAGATCTGGCTGCGCGGCGTAGTCCGCCGCGCGCTGGCGCATGAGGCTACTCAAGTTTCGAAATAGCGCGGCCGATCAAGATCGGCGATGAGGCCGGGCTGCGCCGGCTGCCAGCCGAGCAGCTCGCGGGTGCGCGCTTGTCGATGGACTGTCGATCGCCGCGAAATGGGCGAACCAACCGAAACGTCTAGCCGGTAGCCGATGACCGCGGCAATGTCGCGGAACGGCACGCCTTCGTCTGCAACCGCGTGATAACGTGGCTCCGCCGCGCCTTTCTCGACAGCGAGCCGGTAAAGCCGCGCGGCATCGAGCCGGTGCATCGCCGGCCAGCGATTGACTCCCGCGCCGGCATAGACCGAGACGCTTTTCTGCCGCGCAATGCCGATGAGCATCGGAACGAAACCATGGTCGCCATCGATGGCGAAACGGACGTCGCCCGTATCGACCGGCTTGAGCCTGTTGCAGGCTGATCATCTGAGCAGACATCGACTTGCCGATGCATTCCTGCCAAATTCCAGCAAAACAAGCGGGAGGAATCGATGGTTTGTGGAAGAGCTGCGCTCGGCTTCGCTGTTGCGTTTCTGTCGGCAGGTTTCACTGCCGCACAGGCCGATGATTTTTATCAGGGACGAACCATCAACGTCATGATCGGCGTCGGCGCCGGCGGGTTCTATGATCTGAACGCGCGGCTTGTCGCGCGCCATATCGGCCGCCACATTCCAGGCCGACCGACGCTTGTTCCACAAAACATGACCGGCGCGGGCGGCGTGGTCATGGCTGCCTATCTCGCCAATGTCGCGGCCAAAGACGGCTCCTATATCGGCATGATCGCAAACAACTTCCCGGCGATGCAGGCGGCAGGCATTGAAGCGATGCGTGCCGATCTTAGCAAATTTCAATGGATCGGATCTCTTTCACCGCTTACCGGTGTGATGACATTGATGAATACGATCAATGTCCATTCCATCGCTGATGCGAGGGGCAAGGAGATCATCGTCGGCGCCAGCGGCCGGGGGGCAGACACCTATTCCATGCCGGCCATGATGAACGAATTTCTGGGAACGAAGTTCAAGATCGTCACGGGGTACAAAGGCGGCAATGACGTCAACCTAGCGATGGAACGCGGCGAAGTGTCCGGGCGCTACAATTTCTGGTCGAGCTGGAAAACAACCAGGCCGGACTGGGTGCGTGACAAGACCATCATCCAGATTGCCTATATGGGGCCGAAGCCGAACGACCTGCCGGGCGTGCCATCCGTAAGCGAACTCGCCGGCAGCGATGACGATCGTCGCATCATCAATCTGGTCGTCTCGGGCACGCGGCTTGGAACGCCGCTGGCGTTCGCCGGCGGCGTGCCTGGCGATCGCATCGCCATCGTCCGCCAGGCATTTGATGCCACGATGCGGGATAGTGAATTCCTGGCGGATGCCGAGAAGCTGCAGGTGTCGGTCGACCCGGTCAGCGGCGAGGAACTACAGGCGATCGTTGCGGAAGTTCTGGCGATACCAAAACCGCTGGCCAAAAGAGCAAGAGCGTTGCTCGAATAGCTCTAACTGGCGCGCTCATCCTCGAGGATCATCGCCGCGGCCTTGGCGCCGATCATGATCGTCGGCGCGTTGATATTGCCCGTCGTGACCTGCGGCATGATGGAGGCATCGACGACACGCAGCCCCTCGAAACCATGCAGACGCAGGCGCGAATCGACCACGGCCTGCGGCGTTTCTCCCATGACGCAGGTTCCCGCCAGGTGATGAATGGTGGTGCCGGTGGCGCGGATATGGCGGGTGAGGTCTTCATCCGATTGCGCCTGCGGGCCGGGCGCCACCTCACGTAAGATCCGCGACGCCATGCCGGCCTGGGAGAGAATATCGCGGCCGATGCGCAGGCCGGCGATGAGCACGCCAATATCGTTGGCGTCGGACAGATAGTTCGGCTGGATCGCCGGCGGCTGCGCGGGGTCTGGCGAACGCGCCATGATCTCGCCGCGGCTGTAGGGGCGCGCCAGGGAGGCGGAGATGCGCACGCCGGGCTCGCGCTCGAACTCCCGCACGTTGACGGCCTGGAAGCTGCCGGGGAAGAACAGCAGTTGCAGATCGGGCGCCGCCACATCGGGACGCGAGCGGCAGAACACGGAGGCCGTCGTCGCGCCGAAGGTCAGCGCACCATTGCCGGCGAAGACATAGCGCAGCAGCTCCCAGCCGAGGCGCGGCCAGCGCTTCATCGAGTTGATGGTCAAGGTGCCATGCACCCGCGATGTCAACGGCACGCAGAAATGATCGGCGAGATTGCGGCCGACGCCCTGGTGATCGGCCAGCACATCGATACCGGCAGCGCGAAGCCGCTCGGCAGGGCCGATGCCGGAGAGTTGCAGCAGATGCGGCGAGCCGATGGCGCCAGCACTCAGCAGGACTTCGCGATTGGCCGCTGCGGCGACCTCCTGCCCGTTCAGCCGGCAGGCGACGCCGGTGCAGCGGCGGCCGTCAAACAGCAGCCGCGTGATGAAGGTGTTGGTGACGATCCGCAAGTTGGGTCGGCCGCGTGCGAGGCCGAGAAAACTGCTGGCTGTCGACTGGCGAAAGCGGCCGCGCCGCGACATCTGCGAATAGCCGACGCCCTCGGCAGGATCGCCGTTGATATCTTCGAGAAAGCGAAACCCACTCTCGCGCGCCGCAGCGACAAAACTGTGCGTGACCGGCAGGATCGAACGGTAAGGCTCGATCTTCATGGGACCGTCGTGTCCGCGCGCGCCATCGCCGCCGTCGAAATGTTCGATCGATTTAAAGTGCGGCAGGACATCGTCCCAGCCCCAGCCCGTGCAGCCGGCCTGCGCCCAGGCATCGAAATCCGCCGGCATGCCGCGCACGAAGGCCATGCCGTTGATGGAACTGGTGCCGCCGAGCGTGCGTCCGCGCGGCAGCCGGATGACGCGGCCGTCAGCGCCGGGCACCGGCTCGGTCGCGAAGTTCCAGTCATAAAGCGGGTGCCCCATCAGGCTGGCGACGCCGGCCGGGATATGAATGAGGGGCGAACGATCACGTGGGCCTGCCTCCAGCAGCAGCACGGAAGCGCCGGATGCGCTCAGCCGCTCGGCCAGCACGCAGCCGGCGGAGCCTGCGCCGACGATGACGTAATCAGCCCGCATTGAGTCAGATTTCATTGCGGATCGATTTTGGCGATCCGCACATATTCCTTCCAGGCCTTCTCTTCCTTGATGAACAACGCCTGCGCATCATCCGGCGTGCTGATGAAGACATCGCCGCCGAGATCGCCGAGGAATTTCGCCGTCTCCGGATCCGACAGGATCTGTTTGACCCAGGCGTTGAGCTTGTCGACGTTTGCCCGCGGCGTTGCGATCGGCGCATGGATGGCCCACCAGGAGGTGAGATCGATGCCCGGCACGCCGGCCGCTTCCATGGTCGGAATCCCCTCCAGCGCCTTCAAGGGCTGCGCGGAGGATTGCGCGAGGATGCGCAGACGCCCGGCGCGCGCCTGGGCGAGGGTAAACACCGGATCGAGCGCGCCATAGTCCAGCCTGCCTGCGGCGAGTTCCGGCAGCGCCTCGGCCGCGCCCCTGTAGCGCACTTCGACTGCCTGGACACCGGTGATGCTCTTGTACATTTCGCCCATCACGATGCCGGTTGCCGCCGTCGTCGCATAACTCGCCTTGTCGCCTTTCGCCTTCATGGCCGCGGTCAGGTCCGCCACGGATTTGTAGGGCGACTTGCTGTCGACCGTCAGCATGAAGGCCTGACGATTGAGAGTCGCGACGATCTGGAAGGCTTTCGTCACATCGACGGTGGGATTCTTGATCAGATACATGCCTGCGGCAATGGCGCTGCCTGCACCAAGCAGCAGGTTGTAACCATCCGGTTTGGCGCGGGCGACATATTCCGTCGCGATATTGCCGGCAGCTCCCGTGCGGTTCTCGACGATGACGGTGCGGCCGGAGACGGCCTGCAGTTTCGCCGCGAAGAAGCGCGTCAGCACATCGGCGCCGCTGCCGGGCGGGAAGCCAACGATGAAATGAAAATCCTCCGACGGAAACGTCTGGGCACTGGCGCCGCCGACAACCGCGCCCGCACCGATGTGAAGGCCCACGGCGAGCGACATGATGCGCGCGACGGTCCGGAGACGATTCATCTGCTTCCTCCTGCGATTAATTCTGACGCTTTTCTGGCGTCTTTCGCCGCTTCCTCGCCGTCATGCCCGCACTTGTTGCGGGCACCCACGCCGTGGTGTGCTGCCATACTCGAAAAGGTACTCGCCACATTCTGGAATAGCAACGCAGCGTCATTGCGTGGGTGCCCGGGACAAGCCCGGGCATGACGTCGCGGGAGGCGGGCGACCGCCCAACGTTGATCGGTCATGATTTGATCGCTAAAGACAAACAACCTAGATTGACGCGAGCTCGCACGAGCGCATTTTCGAGCGAAGTGGACGCCGGTTCGCGTGAAGAAAATGCGCTCTTTAAATAAACCGGACGCGTCTTTCCGATCCAAAGGATCGGAAAACGCTATGGACGAGCCGCCAGGGAGTTGCCGAGGAATGCGCCGTTTCATCACCGCCGCTTGCGTAACAAGCCTCGTCGCACTGGTTTCAGCCAGCGCGTCGGCGCAACAGAACGCCGAAACATTCTATCGCGGCCGCACGCTCAACATCGTCGTGGGCCATGAAGTCGGCACGGGATACGATCTTTATGCCCGTACCGTGGCGCGCTATCTGGGCAAGCATATGCCGGGGCAACCCACCGTCATCACGCAGAACATGGTCGGCGCGGCGGGGCTTGCCAGCGCCATCTGGCTGGCGAATGTGGCGCCGCGCGATGGATCGGTGATCGCCACCTTCGCCCATACCGCCTCCGTCGACCCGCTGCTCGGCGCATCGGGCGGCAAATTCGACCCGTCCAAGTTCAACTGGATCGGCAATCTCGACGAAGTCACCGGCACATGCTCGTTTTCCCCCGCTGCGGGCATCGGAAAGATCGAGGACCTGTACACGAAGGAAGTGCTTGTCGGCGCCGCGGGCGCCGGCGTCGGCGGGCCGCTGTCGCAATCGGCGCGCGGCGTCCGCAATCTTCTCGGCATGAAGTTGAAGCTCATCCAGGGCTACAAGGGCTCGGCCGATGTGCGGCTCGCCATTCTGCGTGGCGAAGTGAACGGCGTTTGCGGTATCCCGCTCTCGACCTTGAAAACCGAATGGCGGGACGATTTCACGTCCGGACGCATCAAACCGTTGCTGCAACTGGGATTGAACAAGAATCCGGAGCTGAAAGATGTTCCGCACGTCTATGACTTCGCCAAGACGCCGGAAGACCGGCAGGTCCTCGACCTGATCTTCGGCGCGCAGGCGAATGGACGTCCCTACGCCGCGCCGCCGGGCACGCCGCCGGAGCGCGTCGCCGCCCTGCGCAGCGGCTTTGCCGAGACGATCAAGGATCCGCAGTTCGTCACTGAGGCCGAGAAACTGCAGCTCGATCTCAAAACCACGGCCGGGGAAGACGTGCAGAAGCTGATCGACCGCTTCTACAGCTACCCGCCGGCCATCATCGAACGCGCGAAAGAGGCCGTTCGCCAGGATTGAACCCATACCAAATCAGCAGGAGCATTCATGAACGCGGAAGACGTCATCTACCAGCCGGAAAAATACTGGGACCGCCTGTTTGCGCCAGGCGGTCACGCCTCGATGATCACGACGGTCGACGCAGAGGGCAGAGTCAATGCGGCCTCCTATGCGACCACGGTTCGTATCGTCCACAACCCGGTGCAGATCGCGTTTACGACAGCGGCGGCGGGACAGACGGCCGCCAATATCAAGGCGACCAACCAGTTCGTGGTGAACCTGCCGTCGTTCGAGCGCGATATTCTGGAGAAAGTACGCGTCGTCGGCCTGCCCTTCGCCAAAGGCGTCAACGAGCTGGAAAAGGCCGGGCTGACGGCGCTGCCGTCGCAGTTCGTCAAGGCGCCGCGCATTCTCGAATGCACCCGCCATTTCGAGTGCGAGGTCGTCTGGGTGAAGGAATGGCTCAACCGGGCGATGATCGTCGGCAATGTGCTGGGCGCGTCGGTCCATAAAGGCCTCGTCGATGCCAAGGGCTATCTCGTCTGGGACAAGGTGAAGCCCGTCGCCTTCTGCGGCGCGCCCTACGTCAATATGTTCGCCGCCGGCTACGAGACCATGGAAGTGGGCATGCCTTATGAAGGGCCGGAAGTGCAGGCCGCCGACAAGAGTGTGCGCAGCTATTTCGACGACATGTAGAACCGCTCACGGCGTCTTCGTCGCCGGCCCGGTCCAGAGCGTGCCCTCGACCGGGGCGGCAAGATAGCGCGTGTTGATCGTCGCCATTGTGCGGGCGGGGTCGACGTCGCTGAAAAGGTCCGGGTGCAGCCATTTGGCTAAAACTTCGGCGGCGACGACATGGAGCGGCGTGTGGACGAAGAGATGCCAGAGGCCGAAGGCCTGGCCGCGCTCCACCGCGCCGATCGCCGATTCATTGCGGTCGCGCAGGAGCGCGGCAAAGCCGCGGCGCGCCTGCTCGTCGGAGACGCCGATGCCTAAAGCAAAGCCCGCTGTCGCACCGTTGCCGACGGCCGTCGCGATATAGACATCGGGGTTGCGCTTGAGGACGGATTCAAGACTGACCTGGCCGATCGCGGTGCGGAGAAGATCCGCGCCGATGTTGTGGCCACCTGCCAGACGAACGAGCCCGTCCAATGTTCCATTTCCCGCCGAGAAGCAACACTCGCGGCGTCCGGCGAACGCATGCAGGAAAACGGAGGGGCGTTTGTCGTCGGAGATATTGGCAAGGCGTTTGCGGATGCCGTCCATGTGCTCCTTATAGAAAGACAGAAAGGCCTCCGCCTGCGCCGAACGGCCGGTCAACTGGCCGAGGATGCGCAAGCTCGGCTCGGTGTTCGCCAGCGGATCGAGATAGAAATCGACGACCACGACGGGAACGCCGGCCGCCTGCAACTGGGCGATCTGCGGCACGGCCGACGCATCCGAGCCGCTGAAGCGAACCGCATCGAACTTGCTGAGCACCAGAAGATCGGGCCTCTGAGCCAGGATGGCTTCGACCGACATCGAATCCACCGTGCCGCGCCCGATGACGGGCAGCTTGCCGATCTCGGGAAATTTTTTGCCGAGAATCTCGGGCTGAATCTCATTGGAGCCGCCCATGCCCCAGGCGACGACGAGGCTCAGCGGATTGGAATCCAGCAGCGAGATGGCGTCCATGCTGACCCATGAGCCGAGCACGATGCGATGGGCAGGCGCCGCGACCGTGATTTCACGGCCGCTGAGATCAGTGACGCGGATCGGCTCGCTCGCCGCGGGCGCGGCCATGACGAGCGCGAGCAGCAGGCCGGCAAGACGTGAGCGCATGCCGCCGGATTTTCTCAGCCAACCGATGCGCGTGGCGAACCTCGTCATCAGCCTACCATTGGTAGTTCAGGGTCGCGAGCACGGCCCGTCCCGAGCCGAGCGTACAGCCCTGAAGATAGGTACATTGGGAAACATAATACTTGTCGAAAATGTTCTTGGCGATGACCGACAATTTGCTGCCTTTAAGCGTTGGTGACAGTTTGCCGAGATCATACTGCACGCTGGCATCGACCAGCGTATAGGCGGGAATACGGACGTTGTTGGAGAGATCGAACGTCTGGCCGATATAGCGGATGCCTGCACCCAGACCCAGACCGGTCAGCGGGCCAGTAAACGTATAGTCAGCCCAGAGCGACGCCTGGTTGGTCGGCACATTCGGCATGTGCTTGCCGATGTCAGTTACAAAAGAGCTCTTGATGATCCTGTTGTCGAGATAGGCATAAGAGGCGATGAGGCCGATATTCTCGTTGATCTGCGCTCGCGCCTCGATGTCGAAGCCGCGAACACGCACGCCGCCGAGCTGAACCTGGGAAAACGGATGCGCCAGAGTTTTGCCATCAGGCAAAAGCGTCGGGTCGCCTGTAAGCGTGTTGTCCTGCCTAATGTCGAAGACTGCGGCGGTGACCGAAGCATTCATGCCGATCGGCTGGTATTTGACGCCCGCCTCATATTGCCTTGATGTCAGCGGCCGGAATGAATTGCCAAAGAAGTCCGTCGCCGCTGTCGGCTGGAACGAAGTCGAGTAGCTCACGTAGGGGGCGACTCCATTGTCGAATAGATAGCTTAGCGCCGCGCGACCGCTGAACGCCTTATCGTCTCGCGATGTTCTGACAATCGTTGCGAAGGGAGCGGTCGATGTTTCGGACTTTGTTGAGGCCCAGTCGTGCCGGCCGGACAAGGTTGCGATCCAGCCGCCGAACTTGATCTGGTCCTGCACATAGGCGCCAACCTGAGAAAGCTCAGCATTCTTGCGCTGAAAATTGATGCCGGGGTCGGCGATATTATAGCCATAGGTCGGATTGAAGATGTTGATCGGTGGGGCTGGCCCACGGCCGACATTGTACATGCTCTTTTCATTGCGGTAGTCGAGGCCAACGAGAACCGTGTGTGCCAGAGCGCCCGTCCGGAATTGCCAATCCAACCGATTGTCGACTGTAAAGGCACGCGTGCGCGCATCAATGCGGAACGCATTGCGGTTCAAAGTCTGATTGTCCGGCTGGAGTTCGCCATTGCGATTGAGCGCGCGCAGATACACGTCGTTGTCGGTGTAACGCAGCGTCTGGGTGAACTTCAGCGCGCTGTTGAACCGATGGTCGAAGATATAGCCGATGGAACCCTGGTCGCGATCGAACCGATCAAAATTCGGATCTCCGGCGTAGCGGCTGTAAGGTAGCCGGCCGTTGACCGGATTGGCATAGAGCGTTCCGGATGTCGGCAGATAGTTGAAGCTGACCCTGCCGTTACGTTCGCTCATATACTGACCGAGCACCGTGAAACTCGTCGCATCGTTCGGCGCCCAGGTGAAGGACGGCGCGATGAAGAGGCGATCGTCCTTCATGAAATCGACCTGCGTTCCCGATGAGCGCGCGAGACCCGTGAGGCGATAGCGGAACTGGCCCTGCTGATCGATCGGGCCGCTCAGATCGAAAGCTCCCTGGATCCGTCCGAAGCTGCCGGTCTGCAATTGAACTTCGTGGAACGGCGTCGCGGTCGGGCGTTTGCTGATCATGTTGACCAGACCACCGGGCCCGCTCTGGCCGTAAAGCGCCGATGACGGTCCTTTCAGCACCTCGATGCGCTCGAGCCCGTAAGGTTCGATGACCGAGGTCGTCCAGTCGGTGGTCGGAGCGCCATCGGGAAGGCGCATGCCGTCCAGGAACAGATCACCCTTGAAGCCGCGGATCTGGGTGTAGCTGTCGAATTTCGACGCGCCGCCGTAGGTCTCGCCGAGGACGCCGGCGGTGTAGCGCAACGCCTCGCTGATGCTCTGGGCGCCCTGCGCCTTGATCTGGTCGGCGGTGATGACGTTCACGACCTGCGGCGTCTCGAGAAGCGGCGTGTCGGTCTTGGTGCCGGTCGCCGACAGCTTGGCGACATAACCGTTCACCGGCCCAGTCGCCGTCTCGGGCACACCGGGCGAGATCGACGGCGGGGCGACGACGGCAGGCGCCGGCCGCGGAATGCTGCGCGCAACGGGACGCACGCGCGTCGGAGCAGCGCGCACCACCGGGGCGGCCTGTCGCACCACGCGTCGCGGCGGCGGCGCGACCCGACGGGCCGGACGCACGACCGGCGCGTCGACGGTCACCGACGGAAGGGCCGACTGAGCGGCAGCATCCGTCGAAACCAAGGTTAAGGACGCCAGACCTGGGGCAAAGGAAAGCAATGTGTAAGCAAATATACTGCCGATTGACGGTATAGAACGCCATCCGCGAGGCTGTTGTTTAGAATAATTCAATTCATCTGATTTTACAGACCACCGCCAATCTTCCGCTAAAACAGGTATTGGCATTTTTTTGACAAGGTAGTCTTGCATTTCTTGTACTCTTGAGTCATTCTAAATTGATTGATGGCTTCTTAATATTATATTGTCGCCCCTATTCCGAGCGTGGATCATTTTTCACTGAGTTCGGGTCATCTTTGGCGGTAGAAATGTCTGAAACGCGAAATTCACCGAATTCGGGTCAAAGCCCTCGGCAGCCCCATCCAGGACAGCCACTTCCGGCACAACCCTGGGTCGCGACCGGCAATCTGTCCTCCGCGGAGGAAACGCCGCGTCCACTGACGGTGCTCCATCAAACGTTCACCAGCGGTTCGAAGACACGCTGGCACAGCCACCGGCGCGCGGAGTTGCTGCATGCCTCCGGCGGTTTGCTGGTGCTGAACACCGAAAACGGCGCCTGGACCGCCCCCGCCGGGCATGCGCTGATCGTCGCGTCGAACACGCCGCATGAACTCGCCGCCTACGGCTGTTGCGAAATGCGCGCGGCCTTCCTGACCGACGAAGCGGTTGGCCATCTGGCGCCCGGCGAATGCAAGGTGATCGCGGTGTCCGATCTCCTCGACGTCTGTCTGCGCAGCCTGGCCGATGGCCCGCTGCTTTATGACGTCGATGGGCGCGGCGGACATCTCGCCACCCTGGCGATCGAGGAAGTCGTCGGTGCGGCCGAAATGGAAATCGCCTTGCCACTGCCACGGAGTTCACGGCTGCGCAATCTCAGCCGCGAGCTGATCCAGAACCCGGCGCTCGGGTTCGATCTCGACGACTGGTCGGAGAAAGTCGGCGTCAGCCGCAGCACGTTCACGCGGCGCTTTCGCTCGGAGACGGGCCTCAGCTTTGCCGAATGGCGGCGCCGGCTGCGGCTGCTGCATGCACTGACCTTGCAGGCTGGCGGCGCGCCTTTGCAGGAGGCGGCCAGGATGACCGGTTACCGCAGCACGAACGCCCTGCGCGACATGATGCGCCGCGCCAAATCGGAGCCGCAGCCCGGCGCAGCAGAGCATATGCACGTCCGCGTGCGCCGGCAGAAGCACTGGGCCGCCAGCCCTGTGCGCGCCTGACGTGTTTCAGTTTGGGCAGCGGCGCAAGCCGCTGTCCCGCGTAGATTGGTTTTAGATGTCGCGCCTGTTCCTGATCGATGTTTCGCCCCTGCGCGACTATCCGGCCTTCCGCTATCTGTTCGCAGCCCGCGCGACGACGTTTTTTGTGCTCGGCATTCTGAACTTCGCCGTCAATCTGCAGATTTACAACCTGACCAAATCCGCCCTGTCGGTGGCGATGCTGTCGATCTGCGTCGCCGCTCCGATGACAGTCTCGATGCTGTTCGGCGGCGTGCTGGCGGATCGTTACGACAAGCGCAAGCTGATGATGTGGTCGCGCACGGCGCATCTCGGCGCGGTCGCACTATTGCTCATCAACGCCATGATGGACCAGCCCCTGCTCTGGCCGATCTACGGCTCCGCCGCCATCGCCGGCACGGCAGCCGGCATCAGCATGCCGGCCTTCATGGCGGCGATGCCGGCGATCGTCGGGCGCGGCAACCTTGCCGCCGCGGCGGCGCTCGGCTCGCTCACGTCCCAGGCCAGCGGCATCATCGGCCCCGCGCTTGCCGGCCTCCTGATGATGCAATGGGGCACCGTCGGCTGTTACGGTGTGGTCGCCATCGGCTCTGTCCTGACGCCCCTGTTTCTGACGCGGTTGCCGGCTCTGCCGCCGCCAAAGGCCGATGCGCCGCAGGCGAAACAAAAAGTCTTCACGGCGCTACGCAATGCTTTTTCCTACGCCATGGCGAGCCAGATCATCGCCGGCCTCCTGCTGATCGATGTCGCCGCCACATTGTTCGCGACGCCCTTTGCCGCCCTGCCGCAGTTCGGCGCGCAGGTTCTCAATGGCGATGAGCGGACAATCGGCCTGATGTTCGCAGCGCCCGCGGCCGGGGCGTTTCTCGCCGCCTTCGTGTCGGGCTGGATCAGCCGGCTCGAGCGCTCCGGCCAGGCGCTCATTCTCGCGGTGTGCGGTTGGGGCTTTTCCGTCTTCGCGCTCGGCTTCGCGCCGAACATTCCGCTCGCCCTCGTCTTCCTAGTGGCGATGGGGTTTGCCGACACTGTGTCCGAAGTCCTGCGCGGCTCATTGCTGCAGCAGCATACGCCTGATCATCTGCTCGGCAGGCTCTCAAGCCTGTGGCTCATTCAGGCGACCTTGACGCCGGCGCTCGGCAATGTCGCCATCGGCGCTCTCGCCGAGACACAATCGCTGCGCATCAGCTTTGCGCTGGGTGGCACGGCGTGCCTGCTGGCCGCACTTGCCATCGCCCTATGGCTGCCGGGCTTCCGTCGGATGGCCGCGGTGTCGGAGGCGAAGAGCTAAAGATCGGCGTCGGTGATGACCTGCAGAAACCCCTGCGAACACGGCTCGATCCTGGCGGAGACACCATAGACCCTGGCCAGGGTTTCGCTGGTCAGGACCTGCGCGGGCACGCCATCCCTGTAGACGCGGCCGCCGCCGAGCACTGCGATGCGATCGCTCCAGCGCGCGGCGAAGGTGAGA